>PPYE01384816.1_pt1 | contig 27211 bp, 15 predicted proteins | sample 1559881 | NCBI WGS metagenome assembly PPYE01 (sample SAMN08240022, study PRJNA423297) | Human gut metagenome, whole genome shotgun sequencing project. | reverse complement strand
ATAAGTTAATAATCAATTATATAAATAGAATGAAAACAGGAGTAGGATAGTAAAAAATATAATGCGTCTGCCCTGTCTCGCTTAGTGATTAGTAAGGGCTCACCAATGTGAACAAATAAGCTATCAAATGTAGGCAAACAAGCTCACTACTGTAAACAAGTCTATCTACTATAGTGAGCCCATAAGAAGCATTAAGAGTTTACAGAAAGATCATTAGGTATTAACCTATAATTGATGAAAGAATATAGAATAAGAGACGGTACTTCAAAAGCAGATACTAATGACACACTTTCGGCATTTATATGATAGAAAAAGGATCAAAATAGTGAGATATGAGATTAGTTATTTACATCCAAACAGAAGTGTATTTCACTATAAATCAACAAATTAAAAGTAAAACTAAAATTAAATAGGGTGAGGGTAACTTTTTACCCTCACCCTACTGCCACACGTTCCCTCACACCTTGCAACCACGATGAATAAAGGGATTGAACGAAGGTGTGAGGGTGTGAGGGTAAAAGTGATATAAAAATATAATCAGCTACAATTTTTCTTGGAGCAGACCGGGCTAAGGAACTACTATCGTTCCTTTCGCTGCCCTGAAATCAAGAGTTATTATAGTGTTGGCAGCCCATACATAATCTTTGTTCGGTTCATCCATGCCCTCTTTACGCAAATAGATTTCAAGAGTCTCCGGATTAACAGCATATTCGCGTTTCCAAGCACCAAATGAAGGATTAAGATTATCAAAAGCAGGAATATAAGGATGTATTCTGAAACGTCCTCCATTAGGTAAAGTAACAGAGAATGTTTTCCCGTCGCTACTTTCCGTAAAAGGCAAGATCTTTTCGTTGTTTCCTCCGGCTGCCGTTCCATACCCATAGATTACAGGCTTTTGGATGGAGATGGTCTTCGAACCTAAATCAACGAAAATGATATAAGTACCACTTTGGGGGATAACCACCAGTCCTTCGTCAGAGATTTCGAAGCCTACATTATTAGTCAGTCCGGTAAACTCTCCATCACCAAATATCTTGGATGTAGAGAAACGAAGTTTAGTTCCGGCATTGAAATAATTAATATGTATCCATCGGTCGGCACTGTTCCAAACCTTATCTAATGAGATAACCCCATCCGAGCCCCAATTCATGTTTCCAAATTCATCGCCAACCATATAAATAGCCTTCGCTGTTGAGGGAACATCACTTGGAGAGGCAAAAGTCACAGCTATTTTACCTCTATCTTGAGAGAAATCAAGTTCTATTGGTATATTAGAAGCAACAGGAACCGGTTCCAGTGCAGCACCTACACCACGATAATAGATTTGTCCATTATAGATGTTGAATTCCATAGTGTTCCAGTCTCTATTGTTATAGTCGGAAGTTGCATACATCTGAAGATTGCCTTGTGTTGTAGTGACAGCAGAGAAATTCTGCCCGGAAAGATCGAACGATACTTCCTGTCCGTCAAAACACTCACCTATTCCATAAACGGCAGGTTTCTCAAAAGCTATAAGATTACGGGTCATATCTACATATACCAAATACAGGCCGCTTGTTTCTACCGTCGCTCTTCCGTTACTGCCTACAACATAATTGACATTTGTACCCAAAGAGGCAAAACTTTCCGCATCAGATTTTTCCAATGCCCATTTAATTCCCTGACCAGCATTGAAATACTTGATAGTCCAGAATGCACCATTGCCAAGCTGTCCCACAGGGGCCATCTCTACCACATTTGTCGAATTCCAATTCCAGTTTCCAAATTCATCTCCAATCATATATAGTTTCTCCGGATACCCCTCCGGTTCGGGTTCTATGATCTCATTGCCCGTCATCTTCGCAAAGAATTTTCCTGTCAAGACTTCATATTGAAGCGTTACTTTATACTCACCTTTGTTTTTAAGATTGAGCTGCACTTGCGACTGGTTGGTTAGTTCGGCATATTCTTCAGTTAAAACATTCATTTTTATACTTCCTCCCGTTCCGGTGTACATAGAAGAGAATGTATATTTCTCCGTATCTGTTTCCTTCACATCAAAAGATGTATTATCGGTATAATTAAACGAAAACTCTGCCGGTAATATCACTTCTAACTCGCCACTGGACACCCAGGTAGCCACATGGTTAATATGGTCGTAAGACGGTTTTTGAAGAAAGAGTTTGTTTTCACCGTCTTCTGTCAGTTCGAATTTACTCGTCAAACGGAAATTGAATGGAACAATATTAACCTGTTTCAATAAAGGATTCACAATTAGCTGATACAATCCATCTTCCATTACTCTGAAACCGCCGGTTCCAGGAGCCAAAGAATAAGTTGACACCTCACTGTTGTCGTTTTGCAAAAGCGCTCCCTGCCCATAATAAACTGGTTGCCCATCCGGTCCGACTAAAGAGATATAAAAATCTCCGCTGGATGTCAGCCATGTGTTCAATGCGACCAAAGTGCCCTCTTTTATCACATTCATTTTACCATTGATTGCCTCTACCGAGAATTGGGACGCACTCCCCGTCAGATAGATACCTTCGGGAACATTGATTTCCCGTTCATAGTGTATCCCGTCGTCGGCACAACGACAGAAAATAAATGGCAACGAAAATACAAATAATAATTTTATTATAGTTTTCATCTTCATGATTACATTAAATTATAAATAACTATACTATTGGAATCTAATGGTATTTGATTAAAATTTCACATCAAACTGATGTTGCTTCTTGTCTTTTCCATTCGCTCCTACCACATCAATCACCATTTTTCCATCTTTTATCTTACAAAGCAGATAGCTGTTATTATCATTGACAAGGATGGGAAAGTTGGCTTTATCGGGTTCTGATTCACGGAAATAATATTTATGAGTGTGTCCGGATAACATCAGATCAATTCCAGCCGTATTTAAAACGGGCAACAAGGTTTGCTGCAAATGATAGTTTCCATGCCAGTTGCCTATCGTCGGCGGGATGTGCAGGAATGCGATCCGAAGGGATGATTGCTTAAAATCGTTTTCTTCCACCACACTCCGCAACCATAGGGTTTCTTCTTCTCGGTAATTGTCATAGTCGGCAATACCGGCATACTCCAAATCCGAATCCGGCTTATCTTCACCGGAATCAAGAACAAGAAAACAAACCTTACCTATGTTGAAACGATAATAAAAAGTTCCGGTAGACGTAGGAAAATACTTTATCAACGCATCGGAATAAACTCCACGTGTTTCATGGTTTCCCCGATTGAAAACAATAGGCACTTCGGAAGCAAACAATTCGACACAAGCATCAATATAATCTTTACATATCTGCTCCTGCCCCTCTACCCATGACGACATATCTCCATTAAGCAAAACGAAATCAAGAGATTTGAAATCTACTTCCCGACACAGAGACTTCATATAGTCACTCCGCCCGTGAATATCATTTAATACCAGAAAGGAAATTTCTTTCTTCCGGTCGTCGAAAGTTCTGAATCTGAAAGGTTCTTGCTTGTATACATTTGAAGCAGCAATCAATCCATAAGTTACCCAGTCACTCGAAGGCCAGGAGACAACTTCTCTCGAAAAAATCCGGTATCTGTATTCCCTGCCGGGTTCCAAATGTTTGATGCGTACACGGTGGATTGTATCATTGGCCCGCTTACGTCCGGACTCCGTATCGTAATATCGCGGACGTTCCTTCCCATAGAAATGATCTTCACCGGCAGGCGCCACTTCCACCCACGAAAGAGCAGGTTTGTTTGTAGTCCATACCACTGTCACGCCGTCGGTACTCATATCACACAGGTAAGGACCGTGTGTGATCTTTATACTGTCACCGTCATGTGCAGAAAGCCGAGCGGCAAAGATGACAAAAAATACAATTATCCAATTTCTCATAGAACGGTTCCTCCTTCTAATTTATTAGTTTGACCGATATGGTTTGTAAATCATTACTGTTGCAGCCGGTCATAATTTCAAATTCACCGGGTTCTACCACATAGTTCATGGCAGCATCATAAAAGCCTAAAGCTAAAGGAGAAATGTCAAACTGAACGGTCTTTGACTCCCCCGCTTTCAGGAATATTTTCTTGAATGCCTTCAACTCCTTTACCGGACGCACAACAGAAGCAACTTTATCATTCACATACAGTTGCACAGTCTCTTCGCCATCTCTGTCTCCGGTATTGGTTACTGTCACCGAAACGGAGATGGTCTCCTGTCGCGTATATTCTTTTTGGGTGCTCTGCGGAACTGAATAACTGAATGTGGTATAACTCAAACCGTAACCAAAAGGATAGAGCGGAGCATTCGGAACATCGATATGCCGGGTGGTTGAGGAATGGGGCATATCTCCCGGACGTCCGGATTTCTTATAGTTATAGTAAACCGGTACTTGTCCCTCTACCCGTGGAAAAGAAATGGTCAATCTTCCGGAAGGATTATAATCACCGAACAGTATATCAGCAATAGCGGTTCCTGCAGAAGTACCTAAAAACCAGGTTTCGAGAATGGCCGATACGTTCTTGTCCACCCATTCGATAGACAGCGGACGCCCATTCATCAATACGACGACAACGGGTTTCCCTGTGGCAACCAGTTCTTTTATCAATTCTTCCTGCACACCCGGCAAATCCAGTTGGGCACGGCTTCTCGATTCGCCACTCATCAAAGCTTTTTCACCGACAACGGCAATCACCATATCACTTTTGGAAGCCAATTTCACTGCTTCTTTGAATCCTGACTTATCTTCTCCGTCAAAATCGCAACCACGGGCATATCCAACTTTCGTTTTGTTACCGCCGATTTTGTTCTTTATGCCCTGCAATACAGTCGTCACATGGCGATCTTCCCCTCTTGCTCTCCACGAGCCCAGCAGTTCGGTCTGATTATCGGCCAGCGGACCTACCACGGCAATGGAACGGACATTTTTTGCCAGCGGTAATGTATGATTGTCATTCTTCAGCAGGACAGCCGATTTATGAGCCATGTCCAGTGCTGCATCCAGAAATTCTTTTTTCATGATTGTCTGCGATTCGTATTCTTCATTACAGAATTTATATGGATCAACAAACAGTCCCAAAGCATATTTGATATGCAGAATCCGACTGACGGAATTGTCGACATCTTCCATACTGATTTTACCGGCTTCTATCAGTTCTTTCATGTATTTATTATAGAGCCCATCTGTCATATCCATGTCGATGCCGGAATTGAAAGCCAGACGGGTAGCGTCTTTATCGTCTTCCGCCACTCCCTGCGCCACCAGCTGCTTCACTGCTTCCCAATCGCTTACCACAAAACCATTGAAATTCCATTGCCCTCTCAATAAGTCTTTGAGCAGGAACGGATGTGCGGACGCAGGAATACCATTTATATCATTGAAAGCACTCATAAAAGTAAGTACTCCCGCATCAATGCAAGCCTTAAAAGGAGGTAGATAAGTATCAAACAAAGTCCGTTCCGACATATCCACCGGAGCATAATCTCTTCCCGCCTGGGGAAGTCCGTAAGCTACCCAATGCTTTGCACATGCCAATACTGAATTATTCTCCCAAAGATTCCACTGAAAACCATTCACTCTTGCTTTGGCTATTTCACTTCCCAGGTAGGTGTCTTCTCCTGCTCCTTCCACTACCCTGCCCCAACGGGCGTCTCTTGCGATGTCGACCATAGGAGCGAACGTCCAATGTAGTCCGGCTGCCGAGGATTCAATCGCAGCAATCTTGGCAGCTCGTTCGATCGCTGCTAAATCCCAACTACACGATTCCGCCAAAGGAGTTGGAAAGATTGTCTTATATCCATGAATCACGTCCATCCCAAAAAGAATCGGTATCTTTATCCGGGAATGACGCATATTCTTTTCCTGCAAATCACGCAATGTCTTTGCACCGGATATATTCAAAACAGAACCTACAAGTCCGCGTGCTATCAATGAATCGCTCAAATATTCTGATTCAGGACCGGTTAGAAGGGTACGGCCTACGTATTGGGATAACTGGCCGATCTTCTCTTCCACAGTCATCCGTGAGAGCAAATCTTTAACAAATGAATCCGCTTCCGGAGTATGAGGTAGTTTACTATTTCCGACGATCCGGGTATGCGGATCGCGAACATAAACTCTTATCCAATCAATATCGAAATCAAATTGCTGCAATTCCTCCGCAGGATAGCCGACATCCAACTTGTCAAATGCTCCTACCTGCCCGGTGATAGCAATATCCCAAACTCTGTCCAGCCGATTCTCTTTACGAGCCTTAGTGATAAAATCAGTATATGCATCCCCCAACTGTGTACGGGTATGTATCTGGTAATTGACTTTATTATCTATCAGAAACGTAATGATGGCATGATTGTTATCAACAGGATCGGGATCTATCTGAACCGCATATACATGGAAATTATCTCCCGGCTTATCGTCTCCGATTTCAGTATATCGTATCTGACCTTTGGGTAGATTGATTCCCAACTTTTGCGTTTCCGAATTGAACAAATGCAAGGTTTGATTCGCTTTGGCCGGATAAGGATTTTCCCCGAAAGCTTTGGTAAAAAACTCCAGTATATCTATTTCGGCTACTCCAGCTCCTTTATAATGCCTCAACCAAAGTGCATTCCAAAGCCCATATAGATATGGGACTTTGGCTTTGATCTCTATGCGGCAGAAAAGAGGATAATATTTCTCCGTATCGGAATCTCTGCTGGACAGCGCTCCCGACCACCATCCGGTCTTGCTCTTCACACTGGGATGAACGGGACTGGGCGCATCTTTACTTTTGAATGAGTGAATTCGACAAATCTTCTCTCCTGTAGGAAGGGTTTCGATAAAGACCTGCTCCGGACGGTATGTCTGAAGCATGGCTTTATTTTCCTGATTATAGGTGGGTCGCCCCACTTTTTGGGAACCATATATTCCCCAATACCGGGAGTCAATCACATCTCCGTTAAACTCGTCTCCATCGTAATAAATCCATCCGGGAGGGGTTTCTGATGAAGGAGGAATAACGGTTTGGGCTTTCACCACCCCGATACAGCAAAATATGATTATTAGAATCTTTATTTTCAACATGATATTTCTTTTTAATGATTTACCAACCCGGATTCTGTTTCCAGTTCTTCAACTGCAGAATCTCACTTTCAGGTATGGGATACCAATACATTTTAGAATCAAACACTCTCTTTTCTACCACAGCACGGGAATAATCAAACTTCTCGACGGGATATTCCGGCTTTTCAGGAATCTCTGGTTCTGTTTCATCCCGGGTAAATACACGTACCCAATCTACATCCATCGAAACGTTTCTCAAATTGGCATTCCTGTCTTCGGGATAGCCGATACCATTTTCATTCTTTCCTCCGATTTGTCCGGTTATCGCAATGTCCCAGGTTCGCTTTTCTCTTCCCTCCGCTATTGCTTTGGTTATAAATGTATTATATCTGTCATCATAGTCAATCGTCTTGAATGTATTGGTTACTTTACCATCCAACAGGTAGCTGATGATAGCATGCTTATCCGGAGAAACCGGGTCCGGATCTACCTGAACGCCATACGTATGGAAGTCTGCTCCCGGATCAAAATCAAGCACTGTATGTCGTCCGTACCCATTCACGTTGATTCCCAGATTGCCTGTTTTATTATCATGCAAATGTAAAGCCTGGCTAAGCCGGCGGGGTGAAGCCGTATTCTCAAATTCCTTGACGAAAAACTCTTCGATGTCAAGTTCCGCAACACTGGCTCCTGCATAATGACGACACCACGGTCCCATCCATATACCATATATATAAGGTATTTTTGCACGAATCTCAATGCGGGAATGCAGAGGGTAATATTTCCCCTGATAACCATATTTGTCGGTATCCCGGCTGGACAAAGCTCCCGACCACCATCCTTCTCTCGTACTGGCAGTGCTTAATGTCGGAGCCGGTGGATTGTCGTCCTTGGTGGCTGTTATCCGGGCAAAGCTCAATCCGCCACTCCCTTTCTCAATCGTAATCTGTTTTTTACGATAAGTCTGGATATTTCCGGTGGGTTGTCCATACTGGGAGTTTCCTACCGGAGTGTCGCTTCCATACTGTCCCCAATATGAGTTGTTTATGACCAAATCATTGAATTCGTCTCCATCGTAATAATGCCATCCTTCCGGAACTTCGTTAGCCGGTATTACGGAATTCCGGGTAACAGCTCTTCGAGCCTGATTCTTACGGGTGATTTCAAGACCTAGCAAATCTCCTCCGAGTGTTTCTTGCGCAATCTTCCACCGTCTTACATCCCACGAACGATGCTCCTCAAATGCCAGTTCGACACGACGTTCACGCCGGATACGCTCACGCATTTCGTCCTGCGTCAATCCGGAAGGCAGATTCGGTTGTCCGGCACGGCTGCGCACTCGATTGACGTATTCTGCTATATCCGCATTTTCGGGATCGTATTCGTTCAAGGCTTCCGCATAATTCAGGTAAATCTCCGCTAAACGAAACAACGGCCAGATATGTCCCTGACTTCCTCCGCCGGTTTGGATATTCACATCTTCATTGAGGTATTTTTTCAGATAGAATCCGGTTTTGGTTGCATTGGTAACGCCCAGACCGTCTTTTCCACCGTCCCAATTCTCTACCGCCGTGCTTTTCCAAACGGAATCATTCAGCAGAATGGTAGCATTCAACCTGTCATCCCGGTAGAATTGCGGACGAACGGCATTTTCCTCATTCTCCCAACTAAAATAGCTGCCATCTTTCATTTCATAAGAGTCTACCAGATTCAACGAAGGATTGATGCCGCCTACCCCACCATAACTGACAGGAAAGTTGTATTTTTCAAAGTCGGAATTGTTTCCATAACGACGCATCAGAATAAACTCGGAATTCTGAAAGTTATTCTTGAATAAAGTGGCATAACTGCCATACAACGAATATATGCCCAGATCAATTACGTCTTTCGCAGCCTGTGCCGCAGCTTTCCATTTCTCCATATCGGAAGGAAGATCGCTTTCCGAAAAATTCTGCCAGTCCAGATACAAGGGACTGGCCGCATACAATAAAACTCTGCTTTTCAAAGCCAATGCGGCTCCCTTCGTTGCACGTCCCAAATCCGAATCGATTCCTCGTCCCGGAGTTAAATCGAGCACTTCGGCTACCTTATCACATTCGCTGGAGATGAATGAGATGCAATCGTCCATAGACGGGCGTGGAGTCTCCGAATAATCCGCATTGACGGATAGTGTAGAAGTAATCACAGGTACAGGTCCGAAACGTTTCACCAGCTCGAAATGGAAAAACGCTCTTAAAAAACGGGCCTCATATTTCCATGTTTTCAAGTCATTCAGACGGTTCTGATATTCATTCTGATTATCCGGATCGAGTCTGTATTTATCCAGATTCACTCTGTCTACATTTTCTATAAATTCATTCGCTATGCGAATTCCTGCGTAATACTTATTCCACAAATCATCCGGATTGGACCTTGAATTCCAGGCTCCGGTGTTGAAGTGCTGGATGTTGCAGGAGGCATTAGCATGTTCGGCATCATCGGTAGCGGCATCCAACATAGCTTCGGAACCGATACGGTTGAAACCATCAGGCAGATACCGATAAGCATTGACTAGAAATTTGCTTGTACGTTCATAGGAAGTAAAGGTCATCTCGTTGTCGATAAACGAATCATACTCTCTGTCCAGATAATCACTGCATCCGGACAATATGCTGATAGCAGCAAGAGCATTCAATATGATAGATAAACCTATTGGGTATTTCATAATTATTATATTTTTGTTCTTACCTATTAAAAATCAATTTTTATTCCCAGGTTGTAGGAACGTGTCAACGGATATGTAATCAAAGAACTGCTTTCCGGGTCGGCCAATCCGTCAAGATGACTCACGGTGAAAAGATTGCTCGCATTAGCATACACATACAATCTGGACAATTTTATCGCTCTTGCTATTGACTGGGGGAAGGTATATCCAATCCGGATATTCTTCATTCTGAAGTAGTTTCCGTTTCTTTTCCAATATGTAGATATCCGGTAATTGTTTTCAAATGTCCGGGTAGACAAACGGGGATAAGAAGCATTGGGATTCTCCGGTGTCCAGCTGTCGAGAGCCAGTTTTGAAGCAGAGCCATTGTCGGTAAAGGAATAAGCCAACGGCCCGCTCAAATAGATGTCTCTATTGGCAACGCCATGAAATAAAGCCTCAACGTCTATCCCTTTCCATTCAAAGCCTATTTTCAAAGCATAATTCCACTCCGGAATATTAGAATATCCCACAGGATAGGAGTCATTGGAATCGACTACTCCATCACCATTTTTATCGATATATTTTATATCACCGGGGTTTACTTCTCCAAACTGCGGTACCGGTAAATGTGACTTCAGACTTCCATTCGAATCGAAATCACTCTCCTGATACAGTCCGTCAGCAACAAGTACAAAAGGAGTATTCACGGAACGTCCTTTACGATATTGATAATCGTAGAGTTTCACTTCTTCCTTCATATCGACAATTTCATTCTTTGCATACCACGCCGATGTTTCAACGTAATAGTTGAAGTTATTTTTAAGACTGCTTTCGTACCTGATCGTACCCTCGAAACCTTGATTCTTTACTTTACCTACATTCATATAAGGCAATATGTCGCCATAAGAGGCTCCAACAAATCCGGGAATAGTGGAATACGGCTGTGACAGGATATCATATCTTTCTTTATGGAAATAATCGAATTCTACCGACAGCCCTTTCAGTAAAACTGCATCCAATCCGATATTGAATACACGTTCCTTCTCCCAACTAATATCGGGATTAGCAATCATATCTGCCCGAAACCCGCCTGTTGATGACGACCCTGTACCTAAAAAATAGGAGCCGTTACTGCTATAAGTCTGGTCGAACAGATAACGTCCATTCTCATTCTGATTGTTTCCAACCAGTCCGATAGATGCTCTTAGTTTCAAATATTCAACCCAGTTGATATTTTTCATGAAGTTTTCTTTCGACAGTATCCATCCGGCGGAGAAAGCGGGAAAGAATCCATATCTTTTTCCAGGAGCATAATCATCACAACCTGTATATGAAGCTGCAAATTCTCCTATGTATTTTTGATTATAAGAGTAAGTTACCCGCCCTGCATAATTCAAGTATTTAATGTCATCACGACTTCCATATTTCTGATATAAATCAGACAGGAAAAAGATGCTGGCAGTGAGTTGATGTTGCTTGAAAACGCGATCATAATCCAACTGTGCCTTAAAGTTCAGACGGCTCCAGTCAGTACGGAATCCTTCATCGGATTCCAAAGGAGAATCAGCGCCGTAGGGTGTATATAGCACCTCTCCCCCTGCTCCTTTGGAAAGAGAATAACGGGCATAATTCTGATTCTTTATAGATGAATCCGCCATATAGTTGTTGTAGGCAATACCGGCACTGACACTTAATCCCTTTGTCAGTTTCTCCAGGTCGTATTTAGGCATAAAAATCAGTTGGAAAGTCCGGCTGTTTTCTTTATAAAGCCCTCTGCTGACGATATTACCGACCGGGTTGGTAAAAGCGGCATTTCCTCCATACGATCCGTCGGGATTGTACACCGGAAATGCATTCGGAGCTGTTCTCCATATCGCTCCCAAAAGTCCGTTGGCAGAACTGCTGCCTCCGGGAATAGAGCGATTACCTACACTCCCGCTAAAATTGAGTCCGGTAGACAGGTGTTTGCTTATCTGGATATTCAAATTAGACCTGAAATTAAAGCTCGCATAATAGGCATTCGAGTTTTCCCGGCGTTTTTTATCGGTGTCTTTGTAGAAACCGATGTTCTGCAAAAGATTCATCATTACATAGTATTGCACCACATCTCCTCCTCCTTTAAAACTTAAATCAGCCATACTCAAAGGAGCTGTATTATTCAAAATGGCCTTTTTCCAGTTTACATTGGGGTAAAAGTAAGGATCGGTGTTGTTCTGATAGGCATTCAATTCCTCTGGAGTGTATAAACGAGGCAATCCGTCATTCACACGCGCCTGATTGTATAAGGTGGCATAATCATACGCATTGATAGGATCGGGAACGCCCAACGGTTGTTGTATTCCCGTTTGTAAACGGATACTGACTTGCGGAGCGGAAACGCATCCTTTCTTGGTTGTCACCAATAAAACACCATTTGCACCACGCATACCATATAAAGCCAGAGCCGAAGCGTCTTTCAATAATGTTACAGACTCGATTTCCGCAGTGGACAGACTTTCAATCGGGGCTTCGAAACCGTCGACATATACCAGCATTTTTTGTCCGCTTGCATAGGAAGTACGTCCCCGGAGGTAGAGATTCGCGATAGAGAAATCATAGCCGGGCTCTCCGCTTTGTTGCAACAATGTTAGTCCGGGAAGCTGTCCTTGCAGACTATTCCCCAAGCTTGCGGAAGTAGTTTTCAGCAAATCTTCCCCACGTATGGAAGAAATGGCACTTGTTCGCCTCCATTCCGGTTGTTGCCCATAGGCGACTTCTACAAGTGCAGAATCGGCTATGTGTTGAGCAAACAAAACGGGAGCATAAAAAGTGAGAATAGTAGTCAAAAGTATAGCATAACGCTTCCCTTTGTATATACTGTTTATTATTGTCATACCTTTTATTTTTAGTTGATTGAACATATTTACCATCCCGGATTCTGAAGCATATACCCTTTATCTATTTCGGTCTGCTTGATAGGATGTAAATAAGAACGGTCACTCCATAATCTGTTTTCAAAGACATAAGGTTTGTAATGTACTTTACCCGGTGCTCCTGTAACAGCGGAGAGCTGCAATCCATACATGGCACCTTTCATAACACCTTCATCATCGGCTATCAGCCAACGTCTTATATCCCAGAAACGATGATCTTCATAAGCCAGTTCCACGGCTCGTTCTCTTCGCAGTTTCTCCCTGAACTGCCCTTTATTCAAAGTGGAAGGAAAGCCCGGCATTCCGGAGCGTTCACGAACTTTCAGGACTGCATCGAATGCTTCTTTCGGGGGAGTTTCATAATATTCATTCAAAGCTTCTGCATAATTCAGATAGAGTTCGGCTACCCGGAAGACAATCCAGTCCATATTAGTGGAGTTGCGCGGAGCCGTTGCTCTTAGTACGCGAGGTACCCATTTGCGAACCAGGTGTTTCGTTTTATCATTGGCTACATTGTGAGCTCCACCGGGCAGAAAATTAAGAATTCCAATCTCTGTATTCCAGTTAGCTCCATGTGCTGCAATGGTTTGCGCAAAACGAGGGTCCAGTTCGTCGTACTTTTCAAGCAGATCATCGCCACCATCCATATTCCATGTTTGTTGGTTCCCGTCTTTTTTCTCATAGAAACGCACGAAATTGAAGGTTGTAAAAAGACCGCCGTCGCTCCAACTACTTCCCGCCCATGCCGGTATATTGCTTGTTATGGGATGACTGCTTGTTGTGAAATTCCGATATTTTTTGTTGGCCAGAATTATTTCTTTGTTATCGGGAGCAGTCCACACATGTTCGTAATTTGTTTCAGGTGTTCCCTCATCGTACAAGTCATAATAGCCAGAAGATTCAACAGCGGTAATGGCTGCCTTGGCTGCTTTAGCAGCTTCATTCCAGCGTTCTTTACTATAGTTTCCATATCCTATCAGGTCATTATTTCCACTTAAAGGAAGGTACGGATCGTCGGTATTGAACAAAGGACTCGCCGCATACAGGAGTACTCTGGATTTGAGGGCTAAGGCAGCTATCCTGTTTGCCCGTCCCACCAATATCGAATTCGTATAATAGTCCGGTAATATGGAGGCAGCCCGGTCACAATCGACAAGAATGGAGTCTACACAATCGGAAAATGTATTACGGGGTAGTTTACCATCTTCCGACGGATTTATTCTACGGTGTATTATAGGCAGTCCACCATATCTATATACTCCTTCCCAGAAGACCAAAGCCCGCATAAAATAGGCTTCGCCTCTGGAACGTGTCTTAAAATCAACGTCTCCCGGATCATCGGGCACTTCGTCAATACGTTCAAGCACGATATTGCATTTTCGTAATGTCTGCCAACGGGTGTTGTGACGGGGGTCTTCATCCCAGTCTATGCTGCTGTTGTTATGATTGTTCACGTTCCACGAGGCATTGCCCTTCCCCCAGTTTGCACCTTGTTCGGCTTCATCACACGCTCCTGCCAGGGTTGAGGTTGCACACAATTTACGGTCGATCCCGCTACTTCCCATCGAGAACCCCAGCGGCATACCTTCTGCATAGATGCCTGTTATGTATTGTTCTGTCAAAGTCCTGTCGGCAAAGACACCGTCTTCATCCAAATCGACAGAGGGCGGAGCTTCCAGATAGTCACTACACGAAAACATCAATACAGACGACAGAAGTATTGCACATATATATGTTATTCTTTTCATGATTATCAAAAATTTATATTAAGACCAATATTATATACTTTCTGCAACGGATATGTATTGATTTCAACATTTCCACTTCTCGAAGGTGCTTCCGGGTCCAGATCTACCACATCTGTCCACGTGAATAAATTGGAACCGTTGAAATATAATCTTACACTATTCAGGTTAAGCCGTTTGACAAAACCTCCGGTAAATGTATATCCTACTTCGAGGTTTTTCAATCGCAAATAACTGGCATCCCGTATCCAAAGAGTAGAAGGACGATAGTTGTGATCGGTTTCTCCGTTGGGATTCAGAGACAAACGGGGAAAGGTGATCTTTTCTCCTGCCTCATACCGTTCCTGTGTCCAACGTTCTTTTATCAGAGATTTCGCACTCTCTTCTCCTTTCGCGAAAGGCCACATCGACCGTCCGAAATATTTAATGGATACATTGTCGGCTCCCTGAAATAAGATGGAGAAATCAAATCCTTTATATTGCGCTCCGAATGAGAAACCGTAAATAATCTCCGGTACGGGGGTGTATCCTATCGGAACCATGTCGTAATCATCAATCACTCCATCCTGGTTGACGTCTACATACTTGACGTCTCCCGGTTGCAACTGATTCCCGCTCCATGAACTTTTAGGACGGTCTAATGCATTGATTTCTTCCCACGAGTTATAGTATCCGTCAAAGATCAGTCCGAAAAACTGATTCTTTCTTCTTCCGGTAGTCATCTGATAATCATATCTCTTCTGCACTTCATCCATGTAGATGATTTCATTCCTCGCAAATGAATAATTGAAGCGTGCCCAATAATGGAAATCTTGTATATGATGTCTAAAATTAAGGTCCATTTCCCAACCGCGATTTTCCATTTCTCCAAAATTATATGCAGGAAGATTAGCACCTATAATCATGGGGGATGTTGATCTGTTGGCTAATATGTTATTCCGTTTTTCTTTGAATATATCAAATGAAGCAGTCAGACAATTATTGAACAGATTAATATCTACACCGACATTCATCTTTTTCGCCTTTTCCCAAGTCAAATCAGGATTACCGATTTTATTTTCAACAATCATCAGTGAAGTATACGGATTGGAAGCCAAACCGAAATTATACTTGTTCACACCCGAATCGCTCGCTGCTCCATAAGAAGACGGCAGATACAAAAATCGATCACCACCTATCTGATCGTTTCCTACCTCTCCGTAGGACCCTCTCACCTTTAGATATTTAACGATATTGTTTTTCGGAAAAAACTTTTCTTCACTGATGACCCAACCTAATGAAACAGCAGGAAAAAATCCGAACCGTTTGCCTTTGGCAAAATTCTCGGTTCCGTTGTATCCCATATTGAATTCTGCCAAATAACGGGAGGCATATTCATAGGTCAATCGTCCTACCAATCCCTGATAAGCATTAGGTACATAATATTGAAGGGAGGGGGAATAATATTTACTCTGATTATACAGAATAAGTGCTGTCGTTTTATGAAGCCCGAAAGTTCTATTATAATCAATTCCAAACTCCATATATACTTTCCGGTTCTTATCCCATCCGGTACTTACAGACCAGATACTCTCTTCTGATTGGGGGATCAGATAGATGTAATCCGGATCTTCCGCATCACGGCGCGCAAGATAATAAGGAAAGGTTTTCGAATATTTCTTACGGCTGTAATAATAGCTATCATACGCGATACTCCCGTGTACGGACAAACCTTTGGTCAGCAAAGATGATAAATCATAATTCAGACGTAATGTTGTATTGATGTTATTTCTATTATCTTTCTGATAACCGTTGCTTAATAAGGTTTGCCAGGGATTGACGCTTCCCAATCCATCCTGTATGCGGACAATTTTATTGTCCACCAATCCCGGAGAGCTCAAGGGATTGGCAAAAGAAATAGCTTGCCAGATTCCACTGTTACCGGAGCCCGGAGTAATCACTCTGCCTATCTGGGCGGCCATTTGAACAGTTGCCGAAAAGTCCCGCGTTATCTGAAAATCGAAATTAGTTCTGAAGTTATAACGGGTGTTACGGGGATTTACATCATGATCCGAATCTATCTTGGTATGTTTATAGATACCGGTCTGATCGAAATAACTTCCCGATATAAAGTATTTCACACGTTCTGTACCACCCGAAAGGTTGATGTTATGTTGAGTGCGGGTAGAAAACTTTCTAAGAAAATCGTCTATCCAGTTAGTGTTCGGATGCAAAATCGGATCAAAGCCATTTCTGTACAATTCAATATCTTTATCCGTGAATTTCGGTTGGTAGGTAGAACCCGAAACCCGGGAGTCATTTTCTAAAGCTTCATTGTATAAAGTTGCATAATCCGCACTATTCAGATAACTGGGGAGCTGGGTAGATTGCTGCAAAGCAAAATTACCCGAATAGCTCAACCGGGGACGCCCTCTTTCCCCTTTACGGGTAGTAATTAATACTACGCCGTTAGCTCCCTTTACTCCATAGATCGCTGTTGCCGAAGCATCTTTAAGTATATTCAATGATTCAACTTCATTCGGATCTATGCCGTCAAAATTAGTTCGTTCGATGCCATCGATCATTATTAAAGGAGCCGTGTTGTCTGTAAATGTACTGACACCTCTGATTAACAGACTGGAAGCGTCTTCGCCGGGAGCACCACTTCTTTGAAAAGCAATCAATCCCGGCATTCGTCCTACCAGCATGTTACTAATATTGGATTGTTGTGTCTGTACCAGTTCTTTCCTCGAAATAGAAGCGATAGATGCTGTCACACTTTCTTTCTTCTGCTTTCCGTAGCCGACAACAACGACTTCCTCCAGACTTTGCTCGGCTTCTTTTATTTCAATAGAAAGCACTTTATTGTCTTTTACAGGTACTGTCGTCGTGACATAACCGATATAACTGATTTCCAAAACTGCATTCGGATTTACAGATAAGGCAAAGCGCCCGTTTATATCGGAAATTATGCCGTTAAATGTACCGACTTCCTTGATATTGGCACCGATAATCGGTTCTCCTTTTGTATCGGTAATAGTACCGGTTATTCTCCGAGGCTCCTGTGGCTGTGAAGAAAGATTCTTTTTCACTGCCGTTTTTCTCTTTACAACAATCTGTTTTCCATTTATTTCATATACCAGATTTGTCTTTTCAAACAAGGCTGACAATTTTTCTGTGATTGTCTTCTTCCTGGATAGATCTACACTGACAACTTGATTTAAACTAGGTCGGATATCTTTCGAATAGATGAAAACGTAGCCTATTTCTTTCTCTATATCTTTAAAATATTCCAGTAGAGTCCCTTTCTTTATATCATAGAGTTCGCTCGTTCCATTTCCATTAGCGAGAGTTACATTCGCTATAAATAGAAAAATAACAAAAAATTTCACAAACAGATATGATTTACAAAGAAAATATGCCCTATTTGCATGATTGTAATAGGAATTTTCCATATTTTTGCGTATCAATTTTTAGGTTTTTCATAAGTAATTGAAAAATTTAAATCTCACGGGTTCGGAAGAGTTGCCTCTCTTCCGAACTTCTTTTTTACAAAGGCTTCATTTCTGTGGTTTATTCATAGGCATTAAATTTTTAGGGTTATTACTCGATTTTTATACTTCCCGCTTCAATTGTACACTGGACATCGTACAGCAACGAGAAGGTTTTCATGACTTGTTCTATATCATCAAATAAGATAAGTTTTCCCATTGTACACTTTTGCGCAACTTCCGGCGTACATGTGATAGATACATTATAGTAGCGACTTAGCCGTTGGATAATATCTTTCATTGTCTCACCCCGGAACTGAAGTACGCCATCTTTCCATGAAATATAATCGTAAGCATTAACTTCGTCGATGCCGGATATCCCATCACTCAACTTAAAACGCTGATTAGGCAAAAGGACAAAATCTTCATTGGAGTTTGCTTTTACATTTACTTTTCCTTCTACCAACACCACGGATTGCAATGCATCATCAGCATAGGCAGACACATTAAACTTTGTTCCCAATACATTAACTGTCAGTTGGGGGGTCTCTACATAAAAAGGCCGGGAAGTATCTTTGGCAACTTCTATATAAATCTCTCCTTCTACTTTTATCCTGCGTTCGCCCGGACCAAAAGAGGAAGGGAAACGTAATTTACTTCCGGAATTAATCCATACTTTCGATCCGTCTGCCAATACAATGGATGAATGGCTACCATAAGGAACTATCAGTGTATTTTGTTTTCCGGGTTGAACCGCTCCCTCTTTGATTATCTCTGTTTCCTTACCATCGGATTGAATAGTAATATTGCTATCATAAGTAATGACGGCATTATTCTCTATCTGAATCGCTTCCGCATCATCTCTTATCAGCATTACTTTCTGATACAGAGTATCTGCTTTCACATTGACAAGCAGATCATCAGCAGTTCCGGACGTCTGAAAAGAATGAATCAACCAGAAAGAAACAATACCTAATATTAGTACACAGGCGGCAGCATAACGGGTAAATAAGATAAAACGATGTCTCTTATCACGACGCTCCATGCTTGTCTCTATACGTGCCCACAATCTTTCTGATTCTTCGGGTAAGCGCTGAACCGGATTCAGCCGGGCAGATAATATGATTTTGCGGGCCTCCTGTAGGGATGCTTGATCTTCGGGATGCTCTTTTTGATAATTAACCCACCATTCTTCCGATTCCTGGGTAGGAGCCAGACACCACAATATGAAGTCTTCATTTTGTAGCCATTGTTTTGTCGATTCGGGTATTCGATCTGAATGCATACTCGTTCTTTTTACGGTTTCACTTTAAAAACACGCAAAGAACAAAAATACCCCCACGAAAATTAAAGAAAATAACCGAAAAGGAAAAAATAAATAATTTGAGGCTGAATTTTACGCATTTGTTCGATAGCCCGATACACTAATTTCTGTGCTGCTTTAGGTTGTATTCCCATCAATTTCCCGATTTCCTCATAGCTAAGTCCTTGGGTATAACGAAGATATACAGCCTCCCGTTGCCGGTCTGTAAGGCTATCCAGCATCTTTTTCAGCTGTTTTTGCATAGCGGCTCTTTCTTTTTCTTCATCTATGAGTTCAAAGCCGTTCACTTCAATAAGGAAACTATAGCTATCAGAACCTTCTTCCAGAAATTCGGTATTCATTTCTTTTTTCTTAATGGTCCGAATCCGGTTCTTCAAACAGTTCAACAGATAGAACTTCATATTCTGACTTTCCCAAAGTTTGTGCTCACGCTCATATAAATGCAAAAAAACATCGTGAATGGCATCTTCTAAAAGTTCTTTACTAATGCCAAAAGCAATGCCGTATGAAAACAAATCGTTCTCATACGTCTCATATAACCACTTATATAAGGATTGCTTATTCTTCACACTATCTTCACAAAAAGTTAGAATCCTATCTTCTAAAGAATATTGAAATGGTAATTATCACCAGCCTGTCTCATCCCATCCGGCAGCGGAGTACCATTGTATCGACTGACGATAAAAAGGATTTATCTCCTCTTCATACGACTGACGAAATATATAAGTAGAAAGTCCTGCAGAGCCATTCATCGAGAAACTACCGCCATAACTGGAGTAATTATTAGGAGTAGTCTTCCAATAAACCACAGCATCATAAGCAGCTTTCCAAGCCTCATATTCGCTAGTCTCACTACCTAAAGAACGTATTAATCCATCAAAATCATAATAATACTTACTGGACCGACAATCATAACAGAGTATGCCCGATGTGGCTATCGCTTGTCTGCCCTTAATATATTTCGGAATAATCTCACTACTGCTTTTAGCCAGTTGTTCCAACATGGAAGTGTTCACTACAGAAACAGAGACTCCTGCCGTCCAGGGATCACCTAAGCCCCAATTATATGGCAATTTGCCAGTATAAAGATTTTCATCTGCATAAAATTCAAAATATGCCTTTGCTATGTCCGTAGCCGATGCATTATTGGCAAACATAGCCGGAACTACTTTCTGATATGGAGCACCCGGTGCGGGTATCTCTGTCGGAGAGCCTATTATGTAATCCGCATGTTCCTTCAATTCATAGACCACCTCAACAGATTGCATAAAGCATGCATCGAAAAGAAGAAAACTCAAATGAGGCGCATTACGCAGAACATCTTTTAACTCGGAAATATCCATGTAATTTGAACCACCATCCTGTCCCCACCAACGGGTTTTATTCTGCGATTTAGCCAACCATCCTTCACCATGTGACCATAATACCAGCCCATAACTTTGCGCCGGATATTCAGAAAATGCCGTGCTAATAACCTCCTTCATATTAGAAACATCTACTGAATTTCGTCCTTCATACGTAGCTATTACCTCCTGTACGACATTCTTCTTTTTATCTTTCTTTAATCGAATCAGTTTAGGACTTGATCCGTTATCAATGTATACGAGTAGATTATAAGAATTATCATCAACAGACTGCATCCCTTCTGTCATTTCCGCCAAGTCCTCCGCCGCAAATGCGCTAAGAGAATTATCACCAGCAATATAGACCAGGACTGTACGCAATTGAACTCCTCTTTCATCCTCATCATCATTATGACAAGCTATTGACAACATAGCTAAACATACAAGCAGGGATAATATTTTAATCTTTTTCATAATATTCCTCATTAATAACAGGGGCAAAGATAAAAAAATAAGAGATGCAAACCTGCATCTCTTACTATATTAACAATTCAGCTATTACTTATTACTCTTCTGGTTTCGTAAAGTGGAATTTATCAGAATCAATCCGCGATACCGTCATTCTATAATTCTTCTTATATTTATTCAGAATCTTCGTTGCTTCTTTTTCTAACTTCTTTCTGTTTTCCGAGAAGTAAATCATACAAGTACTATTCTGCTGCAATCGGTTATCCTCCAGATAATTCTTCAACTGATAACTATACAATTCACGGTGAGCCAGGAAACCTTCCTTACTAACCTTTGCACTATCTATTATCTGAATATCTGTGAAATAGACTACTGTATCCGTAAATGAAGCAGAAATTCCAAAAGCATAAACCGGTTTAGAGTGGCCTTTTTTCAAAGAAAAAGCGGAGCACATGGTAAACACAAGTGCAATTGCAAATAGTATTTTTACGTATTTCATATCATATATTTTTTAACCTTGCAAAGGTAACAAAAAAGAGGAGATTACCTCCATTTATCTTAAATAAATAGCATTTCTTAGTCATAGACCCATAGCAGGACTGGTTTCTTTTCCGCTTTGAGCAACCCGTCAACTTTCCGCATCACTTCATCGGATATTACAGGACACCCTTGACTGATTCCTAACGGAAGATGCAAAGGATACACCTCTGTTTCCGGCAACGGAGTATAAGAATGCAACACGATATACCGCTTGAAAGCATTATCATTCGTCGCTTCCAATCCATGTAATTTATAATGAATATTGATTCCCCACTTGCTATACGACCGGATACCCACCTTGTATTTCCCCAAAGAAGAGCAATAACTACCTTCCACATTGCTGAATACAGGCTTGGACACAGTGCTATTTTTCCCATATCCATGAGCACAGAGACTGGCATACTTCACGGAATCTCCTTTGAAATCCCATACAAAGAAACGCCTTTTACCAGAATGAATACTGAAATCTACCAGAAAGCAATAATTCGTATTATATCCGTTCTTATCACAATAAGCCTTTCCTGCCTGTGCTTTTTCCCGCAAACGCTGCTCTACTTTAACAGGCACCGAATCAGAAGAGGATGCCGCACATTTTGCATACGCCACCATCCCTGCTCCCAAAACAATAAGAACCAATGATATTAAAACTGACTTTTTCATAAAACTCGCATAGTATAAGATTGAATTATAGAATGGGGCTTATGTAAAAAGTCGCATAAGTACATTCTTCTATATGAAAAGTGCGACTTATGCGACTCAAATTCTTTTTTCTTTCAGAAACTGATATTCCTTACTTATCCCAAGTAAGATTTGAGCAATTTACTACGATTACTTTGTCTAAGTCTTCTAATTGCTTTTTCTTTAATCTGACGAACGCGCTCACGTGTGAGGCCAAATTTATCGCCGATTTCTTCCAATGTCATTTCTTGCTGTCCGATACCGAAAAACATCTGAATGATTTCTTTTTCTCTATCGGTTAACGTAGAAAGAGCTCTATCAATTTCTACCTGATTCAACGGGAGACGAACAATACGCGACTGCTCTGCCAATGCTTGCAGAATAGACTGGCGAATCCACCATACAGCGTAGCTAATGAACTTAAATCCACGTGTTTCATCAAATTTCTCGGCAGCCTTAATCAGTCCTAAATTGCCTTCATTAATCAAGTCAGGCAAACTCAAACCTTGGTTCTGGTACTGTTTAGCCACAGATACGACGAAACGAAGATTGGCACGTGTCAATTTTTCCAATGCTACACGGTCACCCTTACGAATGCGTTGAGCGAGTTCCACTTCTTCCTCGACAGTAATCAGGTCTTCACGGCCGATTTCCTGCAAATACTTATCAAGAGAAGCGCTCTCTCTGTTAGTGATACTTTTGGTAATCTTTAGTTGTCTCATTCTTTAAAAACAGATTTGGAGTGCAAAGTTACGACAAATAATTTGTTAACATACAAAATTAAGTAACTTTTACACTATATTTTTCATCTAATAAAACAAAAAGAGATGCCGACAAGTTGATTGGCGGCATCCTTTTTCTATTTCATTAGCTTATCCTGCAATCTTCTTACCTTATTTTTATATATTACTCTTGAGTCAGATCGACAGCGAAATATCCACGTTTACCAGATGGGAACACACCAGTCAGGAACAATACCTGATTCGGAGACTTAACAGCAGCTTTCATCACTTCTTCCAGATCGCTGACTTTGCGCATCGGCTGGTCATTAGCTTTCAGGATAATGAAGCCTTTACGAACTCCCGCATCCGACATCTTACCGGAGGAAACTCCTGTTACTTGCAGACCGTAACCTAGATTCAATTGCTTCTTCAAGTCATCCGGCAACTCTTTGAAAGCAGCTCCCAGGATTTCCATGCCTGCATCCTTCACGATCTTGGTAGTACCTTGCTCGTTCTTCAACGTTACTTCAACGGTCTTTTCCTTCTTATCGCGCATCAGTTTTACTTTCACCTTATCACCCGGACGATGTTTAGCAAGTGCTTCCTGCAAGTCAGCCATATTGGATACTTTCTTATTATCCACACCGATAATTACGTCATCGACTTTGATATCAGCTCCGGCAGCAGAACCATTCTCTACGATTTCAGAAACCCATACTCCTTCTACAACACCCAGTTCTTTAGCTTTATCTGCCAGTGTCTTACCGGATTTGTCAATCGGTTGACGGTCGTCCATCAAACTGCTACCGATAGAGCCACCACGAATACCGAGCAATGCACGTTGTACTGTTCCGTATTGTTTCAGGTCGGCAATTACTTTCGTCATAATGCTGGTCGGGATAGCAAAACCGTATCCTGCATAAGCACCTGTCGGAGAAGAAAGCACTGAATTGATACCTACCAATTCACCTTTAGCATTTACCAGTGCACCACCACTGTTACCCTGGTTGATGGCAGCATCCGTCTGGATGAATGATTCTATACCACCATTATATACTCCCAGAGAACGGGCTTTTGCACTTACGATACCGGCAGTTACAGTAGAATTCAAATTGAACGGGTTACCTACTGCCAATACCCACTCTCCTACTTTCAACGCTTCGGAGTCTCCCACCGGAATAGTCGGGAAATCATCACCCTCAATTTTCACCAGCGCAAGGTCGGTGCTAGGGTCAGTGCCAATCACGCGTCCTTTAAATTCACGGTTATCATTCAGTTTCACACTGATTTCATCCGCACCTTCAATTACGTGATTGTTCGTTACGATATATCCATCCTTCGAGATGATTACTCCCGAACCAAAACCTACACGAGGTTGAGACTGTACCTGACGTTGCTGTCCGCGTCCATCACCAAAAAAGAAATCGAAAATGTCCGGCGCTTGCTGAACAGTTCTTGTTTTAGCTTCTTGAGTAGACCTTATATGTACGACAGCATGAAGTGAATTCTCGGCAGCCTGTGTCAAATCAACAGGTTGAGCGTTCACAGCGTCAAAAGCAGCCAATTTGACATTGGGATTCTGCTTGAACATCTCATTAAAAGATGTTTCTTTTGCAGATTCGTTAGATTGCAACAATTTGTAAGTTGTCAATCCTGCAACTCCTGAGCTAAGAAGAATGATTGCTCCTACTCCCAGAATGTTCTTTGTTGTCTGTTTCATGATTTATAATTCTTTAAATTGTTAATATTCGACATTGTTTTAACTTTTACGACGTTAAAATAATAACAAATATCGTTCACTTATTCTACTTGTCACTCTTTTTTGTCCACTTTTAACAGAGAATATTTGGAGCTTAACAGCGGTTAACGACAACACCTGACAAATTTACATTCGTTGTATGTCAGATGGCTTTAACACTCTGACATTCATTCAGTAAAGTCAGATTTTCATGACACCGATTCCAGGTAAGTCATTCAGAGTGATCTTTCCTTTCACCACTTCCACCCCTTTAAAGCGATCATTAGAGATAAGCAGGTTGCCATCCAGGTCGGCAAAATCCACTAATGGCGAGAACTGTGAAGCTGCAGAAATAGCACAGGAAGTCTCTGTCATACAGCCCACCATGACACGCATGCCGAGTGCATGTGCCAATGTCACCATCTTCCATGCTTCACGCATACCGGTACACTTCATCAGCTTTATATTGATTCCCGTGAAAGCGCCTTTCAAAGCGGCTACATCTCCTAAACGCTGCAAGGATTCATCCGCAAATATCGGTAGCGGGCTCTGTTGCGTTATCCAGGCAATATCCTCTAGCTTCTCCTTAGGCATGGGCTGTTCTATCATCACAACGCCTTTTTCTTTCAGCCAATGAATCATATCGAGCGCATATTGGCGGTCTGTCCATCCTTGATTGGCATCTATCGCTATCGGAAGGTCTGTTACCGAACGAATGGTTTCAATCATCTCCTTATCATTGTCCCGTCCCAGTTTCACCTTTAATATATTAAACTGATCGGCACACTCTTTTGTTTTCGCCCGCACTACATCCGGCGTATCAATGCCTATCGTAAAGGTAGTGGAAGGTGTCTTTTCTTTGTTCAATCCCCATATCTTATACCAGGGAACGCCCAATAGTTTCCCTACCAGATCATGAAGGGCGATATCTACCGCAGCTTTCGCTGCCGTATCCTTTGGCGAGAGGCTGTCAACGTATGACAAAATGTCATCTAACTGAAAAGGATCACTAAACTGTTCCAGATTCACTTTCCCAAGGAAATTCATCACAGACTCTACTGTTTCTCCCAAATAAGGAGGCATAGAGGCTTCTCCATATCCCGTCACGCCTTCATATTCTATTTCTACCTGCACATCGGGAGTTGTTGTACGCGAATAAGTGGCAACTGTAAACACGTGCCTCAACTTCAACTCATAAGGGAAAAAAGTCATTTTCATCTTCCCTCCCAAACCGAGCTTATTTATATGAATGGTAGAAAGCAACGATTCTCCGGCTAGTGCCTGATGAGCTACTAACCCCGAACCGAAAGCAGCCAAAGCTGCCGTTTTCAAAAAATCTCTCCTGTTCTGCATTCTTTTATTGATAAAAGGGGTTCTTATTTGTGGTATTCATTCCTTTCTCCTTATTTATATAAGGTAAGAAACGGACAGCAAAAAGTAAACGCTTCGTGTTGAATTCATCATAGTTTTGATCCGCAGGATTCATGCTGCTGACGTGCACATCTCCCAATGCGTGGATAAACTGCTTGTTTCCGAGGTAAATGCCGACGTGAGAAATACCTTCTTTACGTTCCGCAGTCGCTTTCCGGCCGAAAAACACCAGATCTCCCCGTTTGACATTAGAGAAGTCAGGAGCAATATCGATATGTTCGCCCACATAGGCCTGTTGAGAGGCATCTCTCGGGATAATAATGTCATGCATAAAAAGTACGGTCCGTACCAGTCCGCTACAATCCACTCCCTTGGAAGAGGTTCCTGCCCATAGATAAGGAATTCCCATCATCGAGTAAGCTGTTTCAATGATACTTTCAACATCTTGTTTCAGTGAAGCTCGCCATTCCGCTTCCGGTTGGGAAATGGATTTCGAAAGATATGCTTTCCGTCCGTCGGGATAAGACACTTGATAGAAATGTCCTTTGCTCCCCTCCCACTTCAAACGATTGCCCGCAACAACATCGGATACGGGTTGGGAACTCTCATCCGGTTTCTCATACGCAAATCCGTAGTGCGAGGTAACCACTATCTTTTCTGCCCGATTCCATTCATCATACCGTTCTTTCGACATGGGGGTAATCACCATCCGGTGCACCCATCCGGTATAATCATCCGGTGTTTGTATCTCGTACCAGCCGTTATACTGAAGCACCTTGACCGGCATTCCCAACAATGCCTGCGTACTCATGCCGGAAGTAAATTTGCCTTCCTCGCGCAAATTGCAAACTGAAATATGTACTACCCCATAAGCCGAATCGGCAGGCATGGGACGTATTTCCTGTGCTTTCAGGCTAGCTGCCATCATCGCCAGGAAACAATAGAAAAGGAGGATATTCTTCTTCATTAAAATCCATTTTAATGATAGCAAAGTTAGAAATTATTTCTATTTGTGATACTTTCTTTGGCTAAAACAAAATAAATGACGTATTTTTGCAGCCTAAAGCAGTTGGCCGGTCTGTCGCGTGCATGTTTCGTGCAGGAGGAAAGTCCGGGCAACATAGAGCATCCTACTTCCTAACAGAAAGCTGTCCGCGAGGGTAGAGTAACGTAGAAGAAAATAACCGCCGCTCCTTTCGGG
>PPYE01453680.1_pt1 | contig 27214 bp, 23 predicted proteins | sample 1559881 | NCBI WGS metagenome assembly PPYE01 (sample SAMN08240022, study PRJNA423297) | Human gut metagenome, whole genome shotgun sequencing project. | reverse complement strand
AAATCACTCTCGCCACAGGTAGTTGTAGTCAGGGTGGGGTGGTAAAAGGGGAGTTTTGACATCTCCATGTTGTATCAGATTATTTGCTGACTGAAATGGAAAAGTCTGATGGATTTCTTCTGGAGCATCATGCCTTATAAACGATGACTATCGCTTATAAGGCTAAAAAGAAAGGCGTTCATTTTGAACGCCTTGATAATCGTTGATGATATATGCTAATCGTTGGTAATCACCATTTATTTGCCGATGCAGCATATTAGACTAGTTGACTACCAATATTTTATAAATAAAATGGTAGAAAAGTCCGTTTTGCACTTCTTTTTCTTCGCTGAACGAGTACAAAATTAGTGCATTTTCTCGGATTATGAAAGCAAGTGAAAAACTTTGTGTGAAATCATTTTTTGAGGTGTTGATTGGGAGGTTTGTGGAAAGTATGGGATATATTGCATCGCATTTTGTCGGTGGTGATATTCGCGGTTATTTTGCTGGTTGTTTCTCCAAGGTTGAAGATGATGTAGTGTATTATAACGGTGCTGACCAAAAGAAAAATCGTTCGCTTGTCGAATGTTTTTTCTTTCTCCCTCTTTTTGGCTTTACTTTAATGAACGTATATATGAATACGGGGATAAAGTAAAGGTCATAAGGATATGATAGATGTGAGATTGCCGTATATGTTGTTGAATATTTGATCAGATTTGTATATCAAACACTATTTTGTTCATTAAATAGGCATACATAGCGACAACAAACAATATAATAGCACTTAGCTCTGGGAGTTTCTGTTCAAAATAGGTTATGTGCATGGTTAATTATGCAATGAGGTGTATTTTTCTATGTGCAATACATCATTAAATAAATAAAAAGCGTTATCTTTACATATTATATGATAGGTTGATTATGGCAAAAAATACAATGGGTACTAAGTTGCCCAGAAAATTGGAGCAAAAGATGCAAATAGTGGGGGAGCAGATTAAATTGGCTCGCCTACGTCGTAATTTGAGTGTTGCTCAGGTGGCGGAACGTGCAACCTGTTCTCCGCTAACCGTATCTCGAATTGAGAAAGGTGCACCGACTGTGGCAATCGGCATTTATTTGCGTGTGCTGTATGCCTTGCAGCTTGACGATGATATTCTGTGGCTGGCCAAAGAAGATAAATTGGGGAAAGCTTTGCAGGATTTGAGTTTGAAGACAAGGGAACGTGCATCTAAAAAGAAATAGGGATGAAGAAACTGTATGTATATGCTGATTTCGACTGGCTGAAGGAGATAGAACTCATTGGCGAGTTGGGCTACGAATCACTTCGTGGCTCTGACAGTTATTGCTTTACATTCAGCGATGATTGGTTGAAAAAGCATGGAGATTTGTTTTTGGGTGATGATTTGAACAATTATCCGGGACAACAATATACGCAGCCAGGAAAAGATATATTCGGATGTTTTTCGGATGCATTGCCAGACCGTTGGGGACGAACTCTATTGTTGCAGCGTGAGCAGCTTGCAGCAATGGAAGAAAAGCGACCTGTACGAAGATTGTCTTCATTTGATTTTTTGACCGGTATTGATGACTTCTCCCGAATGGGTGCTTTCCGCTTCAAGGAAGCCCTCGATGGAGAGTTTATAAATGTAAGTGAGTCATTGAAAATTCCACCTCTGGCGGATATTCGAGAATTGATTGCAGCCAGTGCGGAGATTGAGAGAAGCGAAGAAGATAACGTGTTGCCTGACCGGAAGTGGATTGTACAACTTGTGCAACCGGGTTCTTCGTTGGGTGGAGCAAGACCGAAAGCCAGTGTGATAGACACGGATAAAACACTTTATGTCGCCAAGTTCCCTTCTCGTAAGGATGATTACGATGCCGGACTTTGGGAACATTTCAGCCATTTGCTTGCAGCAAAAGCCGGTATAAATGCAGCGAAAACAAAAGTTATTGCTACAGGCGAAAAATATCATACATTGCTTTCAGAGCGTTTTGACAGAACCAAAGACGGAAAACGGATTCATTTTGCTTCCGCAATGACTTTGTTGGGACTGAATGACGGAGATAATGCGACTACAGGACACGGCTATCTGGATATAGTTGATTTCATCATTCAGAACTGTACGGATGTAGAGTGTAATTTGCAGGAACTCTATCGTCGTGTGGCTTTCAATATCTGCATTGGTAACAGCGATGACCATTTTCGTAACCATGGTTTTCTTTTGACTGCAAAAGGCTGGACGCTATCACCTGCATACGATATGAATCCCACTTTGAATGAGTATCAAAGTCTGCTTATTTCAGCAACCTCCAACAAGGCAGACCTCCGCATTTTGCTTGATGCTTGTGGAGATTATATGCTTAATCGTAAAATAGCCGAGCAGATTATTTCAGAGGTTACTAATGTTGTGCAAGGGTGGCAAGAGTTGGCAGTACGATTAGGAATCTTCAAGAGAGAAATGGAAATGTTTAGTGGCATATTGGATGGGCGGTGTGGTGTTGATGTGTTGTGATTTGAAAATCAGATAAGTTTTGAACGAAAATTTATAATTATGAGTGGCGGATATTTTGAAAGGAATGTATATGCAATTGGTGAGATTGCGGATTCTATAGAGCATGATATTGCGAGAGCATTACGGCCTAAACCAGAAAAGGCACATGAAGATTATTGGACTATATATGAACACGATAGCCCATGTTCATGTCGCTCTTTTGGCGGCTGGGGATATATGATCTTTGGTAAATATGAAGAAGCCGAGTCCTTTTTGTTGAGCCGTAAGGGTATTGTAAAAGCAGAAGAAAGATACATTGACAGGCGTAGGTTTGAAGATGATGTTGTATTTCAATCTACCGACTCATATATGGCCGAGACTCCAGATAAAGAACATATCCCTGTGTTGTACACTATACATCATTGCGTTTACGATCATTATCCAGACGATGCAGATGTGCTGGAATTGACAGATGAAACTATTGAGACTATGAAGGAGGCATATAGGCAAATCCGTATCGCTGAAATATACGCTACGCGCATAGATTGGATGATGAGTGGTGATGATGGAGAAGATACCTTACAAGAGAGACTTAATGAGGATTTGGAGGCTTTTGAAAATGAGTTTAAGGCTAAAGATTGGGCTTGTTTATATGGGGATGAGGAGGATTGAATTTAGGTTGAGTAATCTAGCCTATTTTAAGGTAGTGAATAATAAGAAAATTCAGTTGTTCGGAACTTCCGAACAACTGACGCTTACGGCAAATTGTATATGAATCCATTTTACACCCTTAATGTGTAATAGTCAAGACTTTCTCTGACAATTGTTTTACTATCGGACAAAAAAACTGTCAGATGTTTGTTGCGAAGTTACACAACTTTCTTCATCCTCACAACCGAATGAGATTTTATCATGCTCATTCGGTTTTGTCATTTCCTGATTTTGCAGTTGATACTTTCTTGCCACAGCGATTCATTCGATAAAAGTCTGCATTGGCGTTTTTCCGAAACAGTACTTTCCAGAGTGTGTTCTTTGGGTATTGTAGTAGTTCATCCACTTATCAAGGTCTGCTTGCAGCTGTTCGATAGAGGTATAGATTTTCTTTCTGAATGCAATAGCATAGAACTCATTCTGCGCGGTTCTGTTAAATCGCTCACATATACCGTTTGTCTGAGGGCTTTTCGCCTTAATCTTGGAATGATCAATGTCTTCCACAGCCAAATACAGTTCATACTCATGATTTTCTCTATTTCCGCAGTATTCCGTTCCTCTATCTGTTAGCATACGCATCAGTTTCAAGTCATGCTGCTCGAAAAAAGGAATAACCCTATCGTTAAGCATATCGGCAGCGACAAGTGCATTCTTTCTGTCATACAGCTTGGCAAATCCGATTTTGGAGTAAGTGTCAATGACGGTCTGCTGATAAATGTGCCCCACTCCTTTGATATGTCCCACATAATAAGTATCTTGGGCAAGTAGAAAACCGAGATAATAAGTTTCTATTTCTCCATGAGCCTGTTTCTCTTCTTTTGCTTTCTCCAATGCCGCCACTTGGTTCTCATCAAGGATAATGCCCTCTTGTTCCACTTTGGCTGACAATGCTTTCAGGCGTTTCTGGAAGGTCTCCATATCGTGCCGTAGCCAAATGGAACGCACTCCGCCTGGCGAAATAAGAATACCTTTCTTCCGTAGTTCATTGGATACACGGACTTGCCCCAACGCAGGATTGTCTATCGCCATCTGTACGACTGCCTGCTCGATATGTTCCTCCACACGGTTCTTTATGATAGGCTTGCGGCGGGAAATCTCCTGCAAGGCGACTTCTCCTCCTTGTTCATACAACTCTTTAAAACGATAAAAACTGTTACGGCTATAACCCATAATCTTGCAAGCACGTGATACGTTTCCTAATTGTTGGGAGAGTTCAAGCAATCCCAATTTGTTCTTGATGACCTTTTCTGATGTTGTCATAACTCAATCTGTTTTCTGTTACAAAGTTATTCTTTTTATACGTAACTGTCAGATTAAGTCTTGACTAATTCACTTAATGATAATTGCTTTTGGTTATCGTGTACACTTTACTGATGAATATCGTCAATCCAAGCTGCGAATATCAGCGATGTGAGGGTTTGTGTTATACTGCAGGGCGATGTTGTTATTTGATAAAACCGAATTGTCCATACTGTACAATTGATAGTTAATGCTACCTACTTCCTTTTATAGTGTTCGTCAATCAATCGGCTTACTTCGTCCATTGATATTTCTCCTTCAATATGTTTGCGTGCTGTTTCGATAAGGAATTTAGACACCTGCAGATTATCAACTGCTTGTAATCCTATAGATGTCCTCCATAATTTGGCTCGTTCACGCTTTTCCAAATCTTCGCTATTTAAGTATTCTTCAAATACGTTCATATAATGTTTTGTTGAATATTATTTGTGTATTTTGGGGTTTCAGGGAAGTATGTCACACTCCAACACGGCAACTTCACCGTCAGCTACTGCCACCTTTTGCTCATCACCGTCTCAAAAGGTCAGACCGTCAAAGCAGGGGAGGTGGTCGGCATCACAGGCAACACCGGCCGCAGCACAGGGGAACATCTGCATATTACCGCCAAGTTCAAGGGCGAGAATATTGATCCGACGATTATTATTAGTTATGTCATGCGTAAAAAGTACATTGAAATTGAAAAGGTACTTTAATTAAATACCTTTTGTTACAATATTGGAAATACTTTTTATGAGAGTTATTAGTGAAGGACACTTTTCTACTATTATTTCACTATTAAAGATAGTAAAAGGCAATACTATTCCATTTGATGTTTGCATTGGATAACGAGTATCTTGTTGTGTGCCCTCGAATAACTTAGCTAAACAGAATAAGACTGTTTGTACATAAATGAATTTTGCGGTTAAATGGGTCTCTGACAAAGCATTTAAATTTTGTTCATATTGAGTTGTTGCATCATTAATAATAGAAATGAAATAATGAATTTTCTTCTCGAAATTGTCAATCTTTCTGTTTTTCAAAACTGTTATAACCACTTCGCAATTTGCTTTGTTGAGTGTATCTCCAACTTTTTCATAAAATTGGATAAAAGCTTTTTCTGGAGCATGAGAGATGCTTTTAGGGTCAAAAATAATTTCTGCTTCTAAAAATATTCCTTTTATCAAACATTCTACACATTGCTGCATAAAGAATATCGAATGAGGATAACGTTTGTTGTTGAGTAGTATTTCAGCAGTTTTAATATTTTCATCAGCTGTAATATACCAATTATAGGCTTCTTGATTGTTCCCCAGTACAATACTATAATCCTGGTAGTCAATATTATTTTTAAGATCAAATTTCATTGCCATTTTACTGTTTAAGCTTCTTCTGTTCCTTTTCAAAATTCTCCAAGAAGTGAATCTCGACAGGGGATAGTTCGTATGCGGTTCTCTCTTTGAACTTGTTATATTCCATATCGGCTTTCTCTTTGGCAAGTTCGGCTGATATTCTTCCTGCATGGGTAAGCAGCTCTTTGCCGGAGAGTTTCAGGAAATCCTCCAACTTCTGAATCCAGTCTTTCATATACATAGGCTGATGCGATTTGGCTTGCAGCTCGGCAAAGTCAAGATACAGGCTGACAATACGATTCAGCGTATCAAGCTCATCGGATGAAAGGTAGTTCTTTGCTATCTCGGCATCGGTACGCTTTGGCAGTGCGCCGGTCCACGAGGTCAAGCCCATAAAGTCTTTCTCTGCATTGGCTCGTTCATAGATTATCTCCGCTGCCGTATGTCCGTGAGCAGAGAAGTGCATCTTGTTTTGCACGGTTTTGAAGAACAATCTGGTACTTTCGGCACGAGGGTCGTAGTCGATACTCAAAGCGTAGATTTCAAGTATCTTGCGGTAGAATACTTTTTCTGAGGAACGTATGTCGCGTATGCGGCTCAACAGTTCATCGAAGTAGTTACCGCCACCTGCACGTTTCAGTAAGTCATCGTTCAAGGCAAACCCTTTTACAATGTATTCACGGAGCACTTGTGTAGCCCAAATACGGAACTGAACACCACGATGCGATTTCACACGATAACCAATGCTGATTATCATATCGAGATTGTAGAAAGCTATGTTTCTTTCGACTTTACGCTCTCCTTCGTTTTGAACTGTTGCAAAAAATGCAACAGTTGAATCTGCCTGCAACTCACCTTCTTCAAACACATTCTTGATGTGTCGCGAAATTGTGGACTTGTTGCGTTGAAACAGTTCTGACATTTGGTCGGCAGTAAGCCACACCGTATCATTCGATAGGGTGACTTCTATCTTCGCCTGACCATCGGCCGTTTGGTAGAGTATGATGTTTCCTTTGTTCTCTTGTTCGTTCATGGATTCAATATTCTAAACTTCCTTAATTTGTATTTTCACACATTCCCGCCCCTTTAATCCTGGCAGATTATTACCGACTAACTCTCTTACCAATTCTTTTGCATTGTCAATGCTTATGGCTGTGAGGCTAAGAGTTTCCTGTTCGCCAAGTTCTGTAACCACATTTGCATAGTAGTTGTGTGTCGTATATAAATCCTTATTGTCTAAGGCTGTCTCGACCATACTCGAACTCCATGTAATTTTAGAGGCAGGAACTTTGCGGACATTTTTCAGCATCTTTACTTTTACCTGAACATCTGTTCCATCTTCATTTACCTTTCTAAAACGCTTACATCCGCACGCACAACACCATATAGGCGGACGACGAGGAATGTTGTCGCCACCCATAATTGCACTTTTTCGATATTCTAACAGAAACTCGCTTTCTGTCATATCATCGGTGCCATATATTATATCTACTACTTCACTTCCGCAATCCGGGCATTTTGACGGCTTGCGTGTTACATTTATTATCCGTGGGCGTGTATCGTTGGGCATCATACGCTATAGAAATTTAAGTGTTATCTTTCTTGATATATGAGACTATAAAATCTTTGCATTTGCGCTTGTCCTGACGCACGGCTGCCACAGAATATGGGCTGTACTTATCGAATATATCAAGCCCTCGTCCAAGGGTTATCATCCAGCCGTTATCCGATTTGATGCAGCGGTCGTGGAAGTCTTTGAACTTATAGTCGAATTCTATGCCGTATGTAAGCATATCATCTTTAATGTCGTCTAATCGGTCTATCAATTCGGGAAGCTTGCTTTCTTCTTCATTTGTGATAAGAAGTACTTTCAGGTCATCTACATCACGAGTGTCTATGAGCATAGTCAGAAACTCCATAAGGTTTTTTACTTGCCATGAAGTTCTGATAAACGGGTCTTCAATGGTTATTTCGGTTGCATCGGTTAAATATGTTGCAAACAAATCCTTATAGGTTACACCTGTCTGCCCCATACGGAATGTGCGACCACCTTCCGGTAGGCGAGTAATTCGAGTCCGTTTTTCGTGAATAGGTTCGTCTGAAGTAGCCACTGCAATTGGTTCCTGTTCTTCGTCTGTCGATTGTGGGGAAGAGTCAGCCGATTGCGTAGGTATTGCGACATTGCTAAGCCTCTCTAAAGTCTCTACATCTACTTCAATCCCGTTTTTGTGGCGTAGATATTTGAACTTAGCTGGTTCAGCCTTGAAAGTTTCATCTATGATATATAACTGGTCTTTCACACGCTTACGACCCTCAGCAGCAAAATCTATGAGTTCGTATGCTTCCTCGTCTGTCATATTTCCATCGGGATAGATTAACTTCATTAAGCCTGAAAATGTTTTGCGGATAGCCAAGTGATCGCGTTCAGAGAGCGAAGTATCGAACTGAGCATACTCATTCAGTTTGCTGGTCAAATCCACATTTCGCAACTCATGCAGAACCGCAGCGATATAGTCAGTAATCAGGCCATACCCCTTTGAAAAACTATCCTTTTTCAGCATCTTTATTTCCCAACCGGGATTATAAAGATGGATTCGGTCGAGAAATGCACCTTTGATAAACGAAGTGGGAATGGATTCAAACAGATGGCTATTTTTGAGCATATACGGCACAGTGTGTTTCGTGTTGCCCACAAAACACATCGAAGCACTGGCCTCGTGAGTAGCTTTTCCTCGGTTGAACGATTTATTAGCCAGATAGTTCTGCATGGTATCAATCAACACAGCTTCCACATTACGTCCTTTCTGCTGCTCAAATTCGTCCCATGCCACCACGTCCCAATAGCCTACAAGTCCCAATATTTCTCTGTTGCCCGACATTTTTACAAACAAACGCGGGCTGGTGACATCGCCCCCACTGACCAGCACTCCGAATGGCGATAGTTCCTGAAAGACGTGCGACTTACCCGTGCCCTTTGGTCCCAGTTCCATGAAATTATAGTTGTTTTCAACATGTGGGAGCAGGCGAGCTAAGGTGATGAATTTTTCCCTGCGGTTGAATTTGTCAGGATTCAGTCCCACGGTGTGCATCATAAAGTCAAGCCACTCTTCGGTGGTAAACTTACTACGCTGGTCTATGTAGTTACGAGCATCCACATTTGCAATCTGTATAGGTTTCAGCGTCTGGATTTCCCAGCGCACCTTTATTTCATCGCCCGATAGATACCCTACATTGACTATACACCATACGCCATTACCCGACAGCAATTTGGGGTTTGCCTTTACATACTGTGTGCCGATAGGAACTCCGGTCAATCCCAGATTGGCAAATGTTGCTTGGTATTCGTCAGCCCTTTCGTTTAACACTACTGTTACCTTGTCGATAATTCGGTGCTGACCGGCTTCGCGTACATGTCCTTTTATCGATTCTGCATCGGCACGATGTACATAGTTGTTGCGGATTATCTCTTTTACCCTCTCTATACCATCGCTGATGATCGTCTCATCGTCTGTGGCACAGTATTGTGCCAACAGATATTCAAGAACGTATGTAGGCACAGGGAGTCCACCCTTTACAAGGAATGCCAAATCCTTGCGAACCACCATACCTTGGAAGGCTGACAATATTTTATTTTGTAGTTCCATATCGCTCTATATTATTAAAAATCACGCTCTATGAGCGTCTTGTTTGTTACTGTTTCTTTGATGAGTGGATTCAGACTATCTTCCACATCATACACTCTAAGTTCAAGTATCGAGGCACTTATTCCGCTTGACAGCGTCAGACTCTGGTTATAGATGCGCGATGTGGCATCGGCATCAGCTCTGTCGATATCCAGTTCTTTCTCTTCCGATACAAGCTTGTCGCCATCGTACAAGCCGAATCTGATTCGCATTTTCTTCATATCGTATGATACAGCGTCTTTCTGGATAAAGGCTATCTGTAACAGACTGGACTCTATCACACGCTTGTCGCCCAGGAGCATAATCTGCACTTTTCTTTGGTCGGCGACCTTTTCGCGTCCACGACTTGCCACAATCATCGGTATGACGATTTCCTGTAGCGAACTTCCTCCATGAGCAAACTTGTATGTCGCACCTGGTGCGGCAAAACGGTTGGTGCCGATAGGTATAGCCACGCCATCGTATTTGGCCACATTGATTATTTCCATGTCGGAATTGGTCAGATAGTAGCGAGATTTTCTTTCTGTAGTTTCCTCTGTGATGGTCTGCTTGTCATTTTCCTGAATGGAAATGTCGTTAAACAGGAAACCATGGTCGCTCGTTACGATGACTTTTTCAAAATTATATGTAGCCAAGGCTCTCAGTGCAAATTCAGAGAGCTCGTTTATTGTTTTCCTGCAAGCCGCCACCAAGCTCTCGCCTTCGTCATTATGACCTATAGCATCAATGATGTCGTGGAACACATACACCAATTTATGCCCTTTTAGCTTCTCGCGATTGGTTGCAGAGTCGTTTTGGAACTCCGAGAAATTGAAGCATCGTGATTCAGGCTTGTATTTTTGAAGATGAGCTTCTTTTGACTTAATATCTGCCAAAAGTGAACCATCGTCAAGTAATGTTCCTTCCAAAGAGAGTGTCATCTTGCTATGAGGCAGGAGCGACACTTTTGAATATTTTGTTTCACTTGGCAGCATTCCCACCATACAATCCATACGTATCTCGTGCTTCTGCTTGGAGCGTTTGAACATCTCTCCCAGCATTTCACGCGCCACTTCGTAACGCAACGCATCGCTCACGATTATCATCTGGCGCGACGAGAAGTTCTTAACATGGTCGGCATAGAAATTAGGTTGTCGGGTAAACGATGTTTCAAAATTCCACCCCAATCCCTCGCTTTGTACCGTATGCGACCATTCCATTCCCATCACACCGATTAGTTCATGGTAGTCGGCGTCTAATTTCCGCTTGGCAATTGTCAGAGCATCGGTAATATCCAATCCCATGGTCAGTAGCGGATAGTATTTTTCTAAAGCACGGCGATAAAGTGTGTCTAACTGATAGAAAGCTTCGGTGTATTGTCTGATATATTCCTCAGCACTGTCTATCTTTAGTTGGGGGCTTACCTTTTCTGCCAATTCGTAATAGCCGGCAGTTAGTGACACAAATGCTGTCAGTTGTTCGACAAGCTCGTTGCCAGGCTGTCGTAGCATCAGCCTTTCCATACGGTAAATCACCTCTTCGTAGTGTTCGCCTATGCCTTCGTTGATGGTTTTACCCACTATGCTGATGCACATGTTTTGAGATATGTAGCTATATGGCGCATCAATTCCGTAGCACCCTATAATTTTAGCCTCTCTCACGCTGTCGCCCAGCTCGCTCATCAGCAGTTCAAACTTTTCTGCCGTTGCAGGAGTGGCTTTTGCCAAGCTCAGCAGTGAAAACATACGGTCAACCGCCAAAGAACCATTCACTTTCAGCTCTTTATAGTCATCGTTGGCGTCGGGTGTTATACTTCTGCATATCAGATTGTATTTCCAAATCCGGGCAAGAGCGTCCACCTTTGTCTCGGAGTTCTCATTGTATGTCGTCCCGAATGTCTCCTTTAATTTATCGTGCAATATGGCATTGATAGCATGGCGTTTCATAAGCCTATAGAAAGCCGTATCTCTGTGCTTTTTCTCCGTGCTGCATCCGAATAGGAGAGTACGAAGTATGATTTCGTTCCATTCAAGCAGTCGGTCGCTGTCTATCATATACGACACTATCGCTCTGTCTGCCACCTCCGGCAAGAACGTGCGGCTCTCGTAGTATGGTTTCAGCATCGTTTCCACGCGACTGATGCCCAGTTCATTCACACGGTTCGATACATATTGCTTGTATTTGGCATCTATAGAGTGTCTGGTCATGAAGTCAAGCGAATTATCGCCATGCAGCACGCCTCCGGCTTCCAGTTCGCCAAGCAGTGGGAATCTCAGCCTTTCATCCTCATTGCCGGGATAGACTATTCCGCTGTCGGGTGGAAAGAGCAGCACCACCTTGTCATCCCTCCATTCGCTGTAGATGTTATATTTTGTGGTAAACCATCTGCCGTCGAATACTACATAGCGGTAGCCCTCCTTCCATTGCACATCGCGCAATTCCGAGCGCATATAGTCCATGCTGTCAAAGATAAACAGCATGTGCATATCCTCGTTACGCTCAAAATAGTTATATATCTGATCTAAAATCATAATCTTTTACTTCAATTTTGCTACTACATCACCGAAGAGGGCATAGTTTCGTACCACGCCATCGTCTAAGTCGAAGGATATGTTCTGTTGGCTGTACTGATGCAGGCGGTCGTGATACTCGCGGCACTCGTCCAGCAGGTTTTGCAGTTTGGTCATCTGCCGTGATTCGGCTGTAGTGAGGCTACCGCGTGCCTGCATGGTAGATATTTTCTCGTCCAAATAAGTGATGTATGGCAGCAGGTATTTCTGACGGATGCGCTCCAGAGTGTACTCGTCCATGCGGTGCATATAGGCAAGGCACTGGAATGCTCCTTTCTTGGAGCTGAATAGCCAGTAAATCGGTCGCTTCTGATACATCTTGGTGTGATCTTTCCAGAAGTCTTTTGTCATGTAGTCGGCTACCGATTTTCCGAGTGCTGCTTCCATAAAGTTCAGGTTTTCCACCTGCTTCCCGCTGCCGAATACTTTCGACACGAAGTCCATTATGCGCTTGCAAGCATTGTCGGTAAAGGGAGCATCGTCGGGCAGGATGGGGATAATGCCGTCGGCATCAATCTCAAACTCCTCGCCGTGATATGAGTAGGTGCAGACTTCCTCTTCTGGCGGGTTAGGGTGAGCTATGTGTAGTCCGGGCTTATCCAGACGGTATCGACCCATCCACACGCCTATGGCATACGATACGAGCTGCTTCATAAGCACGTCGTCGTGCCAAACCAATGTTCCGCAGTAGGAACCTTCCGGCATTATTGAGATTTCGCCTTGCTGCAAGATAGTGATTTCAGAGATTGGTACATTAGGAGTCAATTCATCTTGCAAGCCGTAGATGTCGATAAACTGGCGGTTCAGTTCCTCTTCGTTGACGTGCAGACGGTGGAACTTGTCAGCCCATTTTTGTTTGAAGATTTCGGTGCGCCACTGCAGGCTGTCCAATTGAGGTGCAGCCAAATCAACCATAACACCTGTACCCTCATAGATGCCATTGATGGTATCTATGTACTTCTTCTCCGAATCTAATGCAACTATCTCATTGCACTGGAAATCCCAAGAGGTCTCGTGAGAATTCCAGTCTGCTTTGGAGATAGAGATGTTTTGTTGAACAACAGAGATAATCTGTTGTTTATTTTGTATCTCGAATGTAATAGGCAATTTTATCAAATCTGCAACTTGATTTGATAATGTTGGATTTAATGATCTTAAAATTATCCCCATCCCTTTACTATTGAGTATAGATAATAATAGTTCAATATTATTATCGTCGTATAAAAAAAGACAAGGACTATTTTCTCCGAAATTAAATTCTTTACATTTTAATCTAAATCCTAATTCTCCACTTGAAATTCTATTCCAAGTGATTCCTATTTTATTGTAATATTGGGGAGTTCTTAATCGATGATTTAGTCCGCTATTAGTTATTTCATTACATTTGTTTTCAAGATTTATTACATTGTCACAGCAGCCATACCAACGTCTAAAATTACCGCCACGAATAATCTTATACCATTTGTAAGTAGAGTTAAATGGTGTTTCGTCAAATCTTTTTGCAATTTTATCCGCATTACATTCTGTCCAATATCGATAAAACCTATTATTATCACCAGTACTAATACCTGAACGTAAATCTGCAATTTTATCTAAGGTTTGATCTTGCTTAAAATGTATAATCATTTTCCCCCCGATCCAATACCCAATCGGGCAGCCTGGAATCTTCTCAAAGTTTTGCTGTGATACATTAGGATAATACACTTGTCTATCCTCCGCTATTTCATCATCAATATCTTCGGGGTCAAGAAACATACTTTCTTTTGTATAGCAATTACCTCCTGCAACAAGACGGTAATATACGCCACAAGTGCTTGTTGTCGGTTTGCTATTGGTGATGACGAATGCAGTATTCTGCACTACTTCTCCGGAAAGTTCATCGAAAGTGTGCGGACCAAGATGCAACATACTGTCAATACAAGTCTCTTTTAGCATGTTGGTACGCAACGTTTCAAATGAAGATAGAAACATCCAGCTCTGCATATTTATCATACCATATTTGCCATAGACTGAGAGCAGAGACTTGGCTACCTCCATAAATACGGCAAACAGATCAGCTTTGCCATTCGGATAATTATCCTTCACATACTTGCTCAGTACCGCATTCATATTGCCGCTACCCATATACGGCGGATTCATTACCACTGCTGCATATTTGTCAGTCAGTGCCATCATGAGCTTCAAGTGGGCATAGTAGGGAAACTTATCAGCATACTGACATTGGTTCTCCAAGGCTACATGTATGGCATAGCGTGTGGAGTCGCTTATGTCGAATTTCATCACTGAACCCAACTCCTCGGCTTGTTGCAATAGGCGGATTGCATCCATAGTCTCACCGATTACCTTCTCGTTGCCTCCCAAGAAGAAGTGGGGCAGGGAGTCGCGCAGATTACCTATCTCACTCTCAGGCAGCGGTGCGGGCATATCGAATACACGGGGCATGATGTGGCAGTCTGCCATTTCGGGCACATAGCTGCACGCCTTCATCAGCAGGGCGAATTGCGCCAACTGTTTGGCACGAGTATCGATGTCCACACCCACGATGTTGTGTTCAAAGATGGCATCGCAGGCTTCGCGCGGTGAGGCATACTGATCCAAGTAGATGGAATAGAGTGTATCAAAGGCCTCCACCAAGATATGACCCGAACCGCATCCTGCATCGATGATGGTCAGTTCCTCGGGATTTTCTATCGCAAGGCGGTGTTCCTGCGAATCGTTATTGCCCTCAGTAGGCTCTACAAGATATTTCCAGTCGTCTTTCAGCGAACTATAATCGTTGTTGTCGAGATAGATACGTCCTATGGTGTTCTGAACCATATATTTCACTATCCAGTTGGGCGTGAATATCTGAGTGGCTGCCGGTATGTCCTCTTTGGCAGCCTTTTTGCCGCTCTTGAACGAGGCGAACACCTCGTCCTTGCGCTCGGCTATGTAGAACTGATAGAGCCAGCCTATGAGTTCCGGCTGACGGTAATCATCGTCGGAGATATAGCTGTCGTCGTTGAGCATATCGAGGAAGTCGCCCTGCGTCAGCACGGTGCGTGGCAGCAACAGCTCCGTATAGTCGTTGATGCGCCCGAAGCAGTTGGCAAGGATAGGAGTGCTGTGGCATACGGCACTGATGAGCAGGGTAAGCAGTTCCGCCTCGCGGCTGTAGTCGCCGGAGAGTTCCATAACCTTGCGCTGGTCATATTCGTTCATCTGCGGCAGAATGCCACGACGAGCCTGTGCCACGATTTCGGTGGTACGCACGCCCTCGCTGGCTGTATAGTCGAGATAGGGGTCAAGCAGACTGTTCTTGCTCAATATCTTGATGGCTATAAAACGATTGAACCAGGTATATGCCGTTTCCTCATACACCTGGCGAAGCCCCTTGGTCTCGATGCTTTGACGCAATACACACCAGCGGTGGTACACATCCTCGTTGCCAATTACCTCACCGCGAAAGAGTGTGCCGCCCTGCAACAGCTCAGGCTCTTCCAGCACACGTCCGTCGGCATCAAATCCCCATTGGCGCATCATCAGTACAATGCCCTGTTTTATCTTGTTCCTCGCCTCGGTGGCGAATCGTTTCAATCTGGTAGTGTTCATATCTGAGTGTTATATGAATGATTTCTCATTGTTGAAATACAATGGAAATCCGTTAGTCATTAAAAATTCCATCTGTTTATCCTGACGTGATGCAGTAGCACAGGTTACATCCAAATTGCTGTCGAAAACGACATGAAAGTCTATATCCACGGCTGTCTCCAAGGTGATGCCTTTGGCAGCACATCGTGGAGATATGATGTCGTGGAATGTATGCCAGAGCTGATTGATGGCTTCATTGGTCTTGTCCTCAATGTTCTTATCGGAATTGCTGGTAACATTCGTCTTGAACTCCACGAAACTCATCTGCTTCCCGGTCAGTATAGCGCAGTCGTTCACTCCGCCTTTAGTAACTGCTGGACCGGAAATTATGCGTCCGTCCAACGGCAGAAGGACAATCTCCACAATGTTGTCATTACGCACTATAAACGAGCGTGAAACGCTTTCGGATGCGATGGTTTCGCTCCAGTCGGAATAACCCAAGGTATCATCATCGTATGCGTATAGGCATTGAGCTGACGACTGCTTGAAGCAATCTTCAACCGCATGACCGCAATTCTTTAGCGAGGCGCATAGTCTCAACCGCTTAATAGCTTCAGGAATGGCGTTACTTTGTGGCTGTTCCATAGATTTGATATAAAGCGTTGAACTTACGGGTGATTTCGCCGGAAAGTGAATCTAAGTCGTTTTTGGAGATAAGCCCTGTTGTCGAATTTATGATAGAACGGCAGTAGCTTTCTCCATCTTCGTCCGACAAATTATACGCTGCCAAATCATCGGAAGAGACATGAAATCTACTATCTACTATTTCATTTACAGACTTCTTGATTTCTTCGTTGGTAGCAATGCCATATACTTTCGATGCTAATAAAAGCAGGTTCAATATCGCCAAAGAATAAGGACTATGCGTGGTAATGACCAGCATATTCTCATCGGTTTTCGCATTGGCTGCAATAAGCGATGATAGTACACCCATTTGTGACTTCGGGAAAAGGTTCAGTTCCGGTTCTTCGGCAATATTGATGAAACATCCATACCGATTGAGCGATGACAACTGTCGCAGCATCATGTCTTTCACGCTTTCGGTGTAGCTGTCGTTATTCATAATCTCGGCTACCTTCTTTTCGAGTTTGTCCCGTTCCTCTTTCGACTGCTTTGTCTCTTCTCGTGAGGCAACCTTTTCACTCAGATATTCCGAAACCAAGCACAAAGGGAGTGCAGCCTGAATACCGCTTGAAGCATTTGACAACTTGACTGGCTTGTCCTTATAGTCATTTCCGCTGATACGGCTTGTGTCGTTCAACAGGTCATACTCGTAGTGCAGATTGCCGAATGGCAAATCGTAGCCGGCTTTGAATATCTTTTTTGCTTCGCTGAACTCGTCAAAGAACGCATCGCACGAATCGGGCAGCTCCTTCATGAGTTTCGACTTGTTCTCGGCTACACTCAGAATGGAACGCTCCGCAGGTACATACATGATTTTAGGGACGATGCTGTTTTTCGTTTCCTCTGCCTCGTTTTCCTGAATATGGAAAGCCGAGTTTTCATATTTGAATGTATAGTTTTCTCCTATGAAGTGGATGTATGTAGCTTCGTTCAAAAACGATTCAATACGATGATAGGCACAGAGTTTGGTCTGAAAACGGTTATACTGCTCGTAGTAACTTGTTTTCTGACGTTGCAACATCAGCTCTTTCTCTAACCATTTGAACAGAGAAAACAGTTTTGCGATACAGCTTTTTCCTGTACCTTGGTCGCCGATAAAGACTGTTACCTTCTTGAAAGTTATATCGAGTTCCTTGACAGGACCAAATGATTTGACTATTAGTTGCTCTTTCATATTTGTTCTATTTAATTAGCACGTCCTCGTTGTTGTTGATGTATTTCATCAGTGAGCGACGAAGGGCTTCAACATATTCATTAACCTCGTCCTCGGTATGGAGGATACCACCATTTTTAGGCCGTGGCAAGTAAGCCGTCTTCGTCTCTCTGAGCACAGGCGCCGGTGTGTCGTGTGGGGTGGCAGTCGTAGATGCCGCACTTACCCTTCGCTTAATCTCTTCGTTTACAACATTGACGAGCTGCTCTTTTAAGTTGTCGATTTCTCCAAGTTTATTACGCAGAGTAGCTATACTTTCCAACCCTATAGTCATACGGGTAACGACCGATTCTTTTGACGGAAGAGTAAAACCGTCCAATCCTTTGTCCGCTACCATCTGCTGCATTTCGGTATATACAGTGTCAATGGCTGCGACAATCTCGGATTTCAGCGTCTTTATTGCGCCTGCTATATCATTACGCAATTCATCGCGCAACTTGCCGTAGGCACGCATCTTCTCAATCGGCCACTCATCGGTGATAATTTGTTGAAGATTATCGGCTTTCGCTTTCTCGGTCTCATCCAAATAGGTGAAATTATCACAATTGGCTTTGATAAAGTCGATAATGTCTGTATATAGAGCTTTGCGACCGGGAGTGCTCTTGATACATCTTTCGTAAAAGTCTTTGACAATTTTGAACTTGTCGAAAGTTTCCTTTGCACGGTTCTCTCCGGTAATAACCTTGTTGAAGAATGTAGGTACATCGCTATTCTTTTTCCAATCGACAACGATTTCCCTGAGTTCTTCCACGAAATGGCAGAAAGGCAACCCTGAAAGAACACCGATTAACTCGCTTTGCGCAGCGTTCATGTTTTCCAATTTTTCTTTGCACTGGCGCATCAGTTCCTCTCCATCACTTGGAAGAGTTCCGACCATATTGAATACATTCTTCCACGATGCGGTGAAATGCGCAATCAATTCCGGTGAGATGCTTTCTGCGCGTTTTAGAGTAAACTTCTGCTTTTCACGCATTAGGTTCTGTGCGATAAAAGAGGTCTCGACTTGCGGATTGTTGTTGTACAGCAACTTCCACATACGACGGCGTGTCAGTTCGTTGACAATGTCGGCGGTAAGGTATTCTGACCATCCGTAAGGCGCACGTTCAAAGTCGGCTATTACGGTTTGCATATCTACCGTTACCACCTTGTGCGAAAGGTAAGTGTCTATATGCTGCTCGGCTTCCGACAATGGTTTGATTGTATATTCGTTCTCATTGTATGGGCGGTTGATGGATGCGGCCAGCTCGCTTTGGTTTTTTGGACCGCTACTGCCGGCCAGATGTGCATATTTGAAAGTTTCTGCAAATGCCGCTTCAAGAGCTGAGTTGTAACGGTCAGCTCCTGTGTTTGTAATGCCTTTTTCGATATTCAGGCCTGCGATGATAACGCACTTGTCAAAGATATTCTTGAACTCTGTCTTTAATTTCGTGTTGAAGAGTGTTGCGGCACGCTGTTCAAACTCCGTTTTTGCCTTTTGGCGACTTGGACTGAGTGTGGTTTGAGCGCAACTTGAAACATATCTCTGCACTTTGCAATACCAGTAGAAATCTTCATAGAACTTCTTGTCGCGGAATGCCGGTGTCATATAGAAAATGACATTTCCATCCCTATTGTTGAAACTGATGACTTCCGGCTCCCGTTCATCCTCAAACTCAAAATGAACCCACATATCAGGATTGTTGGCATTCAGGTAGTTGCGTCCAAGAATCTTTTCACCGATAGTTGCGTTGCGACTGTAAAATGTCTTTTTGTTTGATATGTTCGGAAGATAGCCGTGAATCAATTTGCGAAGCTCTTCTGCCATAGTGGAGGTGTCGACGAGTTGGTTGTCGATGGTAGCAGCCACTTCACGCTCGTCTTCGGTGTAGAAATCATAGACCTCTACATTCCCTTTGGTTATTTCTTTGCGGATGATATTCTTGTTACACAAGTAGTCCAGAATATTCTCCACCTTCATCTTGATGTCATTCCGGCTGTCGTCCACACGTTTCATCAGTAGTGTAACTACATTGTAGAGTGTGGCAGGGAAGACAAGTTTGTTACTGTCTTGAAGATGGCATATCAGAAACAGCACCTCGATAACTCTCCGTCCGAAGTTACGTTCTGCTTCATTTTCGATTTCGTCAATCATACCCAATCCGTTGCTGATGGCACGCTGACCAAGTGCCGTGAGGCTGCCACGAATTACCGTGTCGTAAAATTGATCGAAAGCGATAAGACTGCCGACCTCTTCGTCTTTGGCAAGTTTGGCTGTGGTATGGGCTACCTTGATGATACTGCGCTCGGTACCACCTTGCTGCTTGTCGATGAAGTCAATATCGACCAGGTTGTCGAGTACAAGTTTGATCAACTTGAACTGATAGGGCAGGAATGGATAGAAATCTACAAAGTCGGCCTGCGTATCGTAGGCGTTAAACGATGTTGGCAGTTGGAACTGAGTTTCCAATGCCGCTTTTTTCTTGTGATACAAGTCGGTAAGATACGCTTCTCCGTTTCCGTTCTTTTCAAGAAGACGGACTTTGGTGATGTATTCAGGTTTAGATGCTGACAGGGAGACCTTTATGGTAAAACGTCCCATAATCTTTCCGTAGGCATCGTCGGTCTGACGGATCTGGCTTCCTGCCACCACTTGCGACAAATCCTGTTGGGCGGTGCATGCCACCCATACACTGCCATTGCATTTGTTGTTCAGTTCTGTGGCCACCTCTTGCAATTGCAGCAGCAGACCTTTTCTGGAATCAATGAACTGGCTAACCTCGTCCACCAAAAATAGCAGACGGAAGTCTTCGCCTTTCCCCTCGGCATACCGTGCCATTTCAGTGGCAAAACTTTCGACGCTCACATTCATGGTATCGTCAACGATTGTGCGGCGTATGGCATCTATAGATAATGACGGAAGGACTTCTTTAGCAGCATCCAATACCAAATCCAACTCAGTGTTGACATACTGTCCGGCATCTCGTTCCCAGTTGGGTATCATAGCCTTGAACTCCTCAAACTTTCCGGCTTCCGCCAAAGGTTTTTCTATGTATTGGGCAAGAGGCAGACTGAACTGATTGAAGCCGCGATGACGGTTATACTCACTCCAGAATACTTCAGTAAATGTGTTTTTGTCATTGGTGCGTGCGTTATGTACGCTACCGATGTTGAACATCACAATCTCAATATTGGCTTTGTCTATAACCCAGTTCCTTAGGTTGGCAATGTCCATATTGGATACGGTAAAACCTAAGTCTTTGTCGTTGCAGTCTTTGACTGCTTGTGCCAGCCGTGCAAAGGCTTTTGATGCGTAGTCCTTGTGAAACAGATAACGCAAATACTTCAAAAAGTGAGATTTACCTGAGCCGTAGAAACCATTTATCCATATACCGTTGTGGCTGACATTGGCTTCGCGGATTCCGTTGATTACGGTATATAAACCTATGACAATTTCGTCTGTAAATACATATTCGTCAATTTCCACATTGACTACTTCCGGCTTCATATCAGATGCCGAAACAGCGGGATTGACTTCACGTTCTATAGGTTTATTGTATATTTCTTTTTGTAACATAGATTTATATATTATGAGGGTTGTTTAATAATATGGTTGCCCGATAAGTATGGCTATCTTCTAATTTGTCAAACAGACTAAAACTATTGCCTATCTGACTGCCTGGGTAGAACAGAATGACCTTGTATTTATTCACTCTGTTGAACTTTTCGTATGCAGTAAGTAGTACATTGGTTCGTAGATAGGGGTAAATGCGACCTATGCCATAGAAAAAGATGTATGGACGGTGCATATTGTCGTCGGTTTTTCCTATATGCTCCAATATACGGGCATTGATATGCTCATAAAACTCATCACTGTTTGCCATATTGGTTATTGATTTGGTTACAGCATCGGACATGATTTTATCCTTTTCTTTTTCCAATAGGTATTTCAGGTATGAGTCGTATTTGAAGAAAGGACGTTTGTCGAGGAAGCGACACAATTCGTCAAATATATCGAGCGACAATACATCAATATAATTTGTGGGACGGCTTAACGCCTCTTTGAACTGATCCAGAGTGCGCTCCACTTCCTTCTCTTCGGCTACAGAGTATTGTACTACAAAGTAATTGTAGAAAAAATCAGTATTCTCTGTGTCTTGAAACTGCTTATCAGCAAGCTTTTCGTATAGTTTCTCAAAATTGACCATATCAGCAAGTTTTATAAGCGTTTATAACATTCTCTTTTTCTAACGGTGTCAAAAGACACGCATCGAGAAACCATAATTCCCCGTTTTCGACATAGTATTTGAACTCATGAGGCATCAGGCGTAATGAACGCAACTCATTGGTCTTACTGTCGAGCATATCTGCCTGGCGCAAAATGGTAAGATAAGCACTCATCAGCTTCTTCTTGGTCTGTTCCGACCAACTATCTACAAATTCATCATTTGCAGATATATCTAATAATGCGAGCTGTAAGTCATTGCTTGTAAGCGTATGATTTACAGAGTTCCATTTCTTGATGGTTACATTAATGTGAAAATCAAAGATTAGTCTATATGTTTTGATGATTACATATAGCAATGCTGCACGTTGTGCCGATTCCTCCAAGCAGTCGTACCAACTCCAGAAATCTTGTGGAACAGCATTGTATCTGCGAACAAATTCGGCAATAATCCTCTTGGCGGAAACTTCGTTATTGACTTTGATGTAATATCGGTTTTCGATTTCCTCTTTCAATAGCTGAGAAGAATTATCGGATTTCAGCAGTGGCAGTACTGCGTTAAATTCCGAATACAGAAATGAACATGCTGTAAAAGCAGACGTGTATGGACTATTATTCTTTGACATTGATTTTCTGTTGTTTTTTTGAATGAGCACTTAAATTTAATCATTGCTGGATTTTAACAAACTGAACATTTTCTTTAGATGAGTTTAGCAGCTCCTTGACATCAACCTCAAGAACATTGGCAATCTGCAATAATGTTTCAAGTCCCGGTTGTGAAGTGTTGGTACACCATTTCGACACCGTAGCCGGATCTTTTCCTAATTGGGCAGCTAACCATTTGTTCGTCCGCTTTTTCTCCACAAGAACCACCTTAATCCGGTTTATATCCTTAGTCTCTTCCATTTTTGAATATGATTACTCGTTTAATTTGCAAATATACATAATATATTCCAATTAATCATCATTCAAATAAGATAATTTGCCATTAAAATGGCGAATAGATTCAATTTTCTTGCAATTTATGATTGTTAGACCAACGAAATAAACTATCTTTGTAAATCATAATCTGAAATAAATCGTTTTATGGCAATAGAAAGAATTACGACATTAGCTTTTTCCATATATTCAAACAAGGGAGCTTACGCTCTTTTGCTTGGTTCAGGTATATCTCGTTCGGCTCATATACCGTCAGGTTGGGAGGTTGAAACTGAATTGATAGAGCAGTTAGCTGTATCTAAAAAAGAAAATATTGCAGATGATGCACATCAATGGTTTACTGAAAAATATGGTAAGGTCGCATCATATTCATCATTGTTAGAAGAATTGGTAAAAACTCCGACAGAGCGAGTTCAGTTAATGAAACCGTTTTTTGAGCCGACGAATGAAGAAAAGGATTTAGGCTGGAAACAACCTACAAAAGCACATAAAGCTATAGCTAAGTTAGCCAAATCCGGTTATATACGCGTTGTTTTGACTACAAATTTTGACAGATTGTTGGAAATGGCATTTGAGTCAGAAGGAATAACTCCACAAGTTATTTCTTGCGAAGCCAACATTTCTCAGGCAACGCCACTTATTCACTGCCAAGCACCGACTATTGTAAAAATTAACGGAGATTATATTGATTGTCAATTTAGAAATACATCAGAAGAATTAGATGAATACCCACCTAAGATGCAGAAATATCTTGAACGGATTTTTGAAGATTATGGTATTATAACTTGTGGATGGTCAGGTGAATGGGATAAAGGACTCATAAAAATAATGACAGATGCTCCTGTATCTAGATACAACTCATTTTTTGCAACAGTAGGAACGGCAAAAGAGTCAATTACAAATTTGACGCTTTCTCGACATGGAGAATTGCTCCCCATCAGAAGTGCCGATGAATTGTTTTCAGAGTTATGGGAGCAGGTTTCTGCCTTGAATGAGAATCATATCAGTAAAACAATGAGCCATGATATGATGATAGCGAAGTGCAAAAAATATCTTTCATACAGCCAATATGATATAGAATATTCAGATTTGCTGGAAAAATTAGGAAATGACGCATACAATAAGATAATTGAACACGCACAATATAATTTTCAATTAACACCAGATTCCTTTGCCAAATATGTGCAAATTCACGATGATGCTATCACCTTTATTTTAGATATTGCAATATTGGCAATTAGGTGGGGTAAATGGTTTCATATAAAACCTTTAGGAGAACTGTTGGTAAAATTGTGTGTCAAACCGTTTAAGAATGGGGAAGTAACACGTGAGGGTACGCAATACATACATTTACTTGCACCTATGTTACTATTCAATGCAATAGGTGTTGCTTGTGTAAAATACAATAGATTCAAGGAACTTGATAGTATCTTGAAATTAACTGTTCCTGCTCCAAACTTTTTGAGTGTTTCATATCGCGAACCATTGCTGCGTTTGTTGGGAGAAACACATTGGAATTATGAGACTTGGAATAGTTTAATAGGGCAACGTTATTACTATCCTTTTAGTGTTTTTACACTTGAAAAGCTACGCCCTGTTTTCAAAGACTACTTTATTGTAGATTCCGAATACGAAAGCTCTTTCTATACTTGGGAGCGATTAAAATCTTTGGTGTTTGGTTATAACAAATACTACATCCTGAAAACATTTTCCATTCCATTGGGAAACTTCACAAGAAAGGAAATCGAATATAAAGTTTATGGAATGGGAGAAAATCCGTATACTATATTTTGGGAAAATGCCGATACGCTCAAGAATGAGTGGCCTCCAATAAAACAGGGTATGTTTGGTGGACGCTATGAAAATTATAAAGAGGTAAACGAACAGGCGCAAAATTATATAAAGCAGTATGCTCCTTATCGTTAGTAAAAAATGTCAGAAATGTTACAAACGAGAAAATTAATGCTTTTTCGCTTTAGTTTTCTGGTTATTGCTGATTTTATTTCGCCTTATATTTCAATTTTTTATCATATCTTCTATAGACCAAAAGCAAGTTTCGAGGTCGTATTTTGAAAGGATAGTGGTTTTGATGTATTTTATCTTTCCCATTCGGCTTTTGTTCTTTCACAATAATCCTGTAACCGTCGTAACTGTTACGGCGGTTACAGGATTGTTATAGCCTCTGATATGACCAAACAAACGTCAATGATAATTGCTTTCTAAAGATTCGCTAACCTTCAATTACGTCCATTTATCCAAAATCTTCGGGACGATTATAGCCATGACAATCCCCGAAATTGTAATAAGAATACAGATAACGACAACTTTCCATATCAACGCTGAATGCAAAATTTCTGCATTGGCCACTATAATGCTGGCGAAAAAAGAAGATAGGGCTACCAGTATTACAATAGTGATGTAAAATGTGGTAGCCGGAATATTGATGGCATTGCCGGATTTCTTCATTCTTCGCTCGGCTTCCTTGCATTTGCTCTCAATCTGACTTAGAAAATCACATAGAAGCCTTGCTCCAAATTCTACTGCTAACTTCTGCATTTCTGAAGAAATGATAGGCTTACACTCTCGGATAGAGCCGGACAGATTTTCAACTTCTGTTCTCAATTTGAACACATTGTCATTCAGTTTGGCAAGTTCTTGCGCATTGATATTGAGTAGGCGGTTTTCATCCTCTAAATATTCATTCTTCGGATTGGATTTTATGGCTTCCGCCTCAGCCATTTCTGCGGAAAAGTCGAATTTCTTTTTCATATGGCTATCGTTTTAATCCTGATTTTGGTTTCTTTCCGAGCAGGCGATCAGCAGCACGAGCACATCTACGTGCCCATTGTAAATCATCATCGTCCTTATCTCTCCAAGGCAAATCGCTTTGTGAACCTCCACCACCACTTCCGGTGGCAACATTTGGCGTTTCAAGCAGTCCGACAAAAATAGCTACAGCCATATCTGTAAGTTCCTGACTGTTTTCAGTATCTCGATAGTCAAACTCATCGTTGAAACAGTCAAGCACTTTTTCCGGGATATAGAAATGGTGTTCCTTATCGTCATGATTAAGCGTATAGGGAATAGTATCGGGATGATAAGTGTTATATCTGGTATGCTCTGCAGATGCTGACGGTTTGATATTCTGCTCCGTTTGAGTTTCCTTAGGCTGATTGTTCAAAGCGGTAACTTGTGGTTTATGATGCAACTTGTCCCATGTTTTAGGAAGTTTTGAAATCATCAGATTACGGGCAACTCCCAATTCGGAAGCCTTGTATTTGGTATTACCGTTTACAAGTGCGTAGCCCCTGATAACGTGTTGCGCATCCTTTCTTTCGTGTACAGAGTAGCCTTTTCTGGTGAGGGCATTTTTATACTCTTCCCAAGACCATTTAGACATTGATTTCAGCGCATCCATGCAATCACGATTCACCTGATGGATATTGGTGTATCGGATTTGTATAGCAGTAGTCCAGCCTCGTTTCTTTGCTACTCGCTCGGCAGCACACTGCGCACGAAGATGAATGTTGTGGTCATTGTTGATGTTACCGTCTTCATCCAAACGGCAGACAGCAGCATGAAGGTGGGGAACTTCGCCATCGGATTCCTTATGCAGCCAGACCGTGTATTTGCTGTTAGCCAGATTGGTTTGGCAGGAGCGGACTTTTCCGTCCTTGCCGGTAAACACTTGTTTGTCAAACTCCGCAGCGAAATCCTGCCAGAGCTTTTGCCAGTCTTCGATGTCGAAGAAACGGGTGTGTTCGGCAGAGGGGCTTAGCTCGATTCTGATGACCGAGTTCTTGATGGGTTTGAAACGTGATAAGGTCAGTTGCATGGAGTTCCATATCCCCAAAGTGTCCGGTTGCGACGGCATCAGATTGTCCAATACCCGATAGATTTTCTCCGGATGTTTTTTCTTCAGAGACTCGCCAGTAATATAACGGATGGCGTTTATGCCGTGCGATATTGCTTTAGCCTTTGCTATCATACTTCTTCGGATTTTTCGTTGGACGGAATCTTGTTTCTCTCTTTTACGACATTAAGAAATTGGCAGACGCTTTCAGCAATATTGCCAAGCTCTTTGAGCCAGCCTACCATGAACGGTACCTGATTGAACAATATCATTCGTTGCTTTGTGGACATTCCGCGAAGTGCAGAAGTGTATTTCACAAGGTCAGAACGACAGTTGTCCAGATTCTGCAACAAGTCTGTTTCTTCTTTTGTGAGCCTCGGTCTGGGGCGGTAGTTGTATGCGCAGGCAAGCAAGTAATCGCTTACCGTCATACCGCATTGATCGGCCTGTGATTTTATATACTCCTTCTGACCGGGAGTGACTTTTGCTCCGATAAAGACGGATCTTGTTTCTTTTTTCTCCTCTGGAGATTGTGTTTGTTCCTCAATATTTTGTTCCATATAAATCGTTATTATAATAGTGAATAGGTGCGAGCTTGCGAGTACCGCACCGGCGAAGTATCTGAGCAGGCAAGGGTGCCAATGTACAACCGTAACGCAGTGAGGTTATACCTTGGCATATCTCGCAACAGTTACCTGTTGATGCTTCACGGCAAG
>PPYE01740127.1_pt1 | contig 27219 bp, 30 predicted proteins | sample 1559881 | NCBI WGS metagenome assembly PPYE01 (sample SAMN08240022, study PRJNA423297) | Human gut metagenome, whole genome shotgun sequencing project. | reverse complement strand
CCTCTAATCTTATTAAAAAGTCTGTCGACCTCACTTTTTATTATCGCAAATTTCCTTGAAAAATCAAGCTTTTTCAAAAGTTTATTTTTTCTGCTAGGTAGACAGACTTTTTTTCGATTTTTTATGTATTTTATGGCTTTTTGTTATCTTTTTTAAAGGTTGAAATGCCGTTTCCTCCAGTATTTTCAAGGCTTTCGATGTAGACAGACTTTTTTCAATAGATGAACTCCATTTTTTATATTCTATTTTTCCATATGTTGAAAGGGTTATATCTTTCCTACCCTATAGAAATACCAACAACTAAATATAGTGATAAATATATTCCAATGATTCAACCAATGCTATATATTTGTAGAAATATACGTATATTATTAGATTGAAACGTACATGTGATAAACTCTTATTGTCCATCTTGGACCGCCTCCTATACTAAATTTTGAGTTTGGCTTGCGACACCATTCTCATTTTAGCATAGGAGACCTTTTATTAATATCCTACACGCTCCTGCTCACTTCATTCTCCCCAGCATAGCTGGGGAATTAGAATTTTCATTAAACCAGGTATAGGCCACTTCTTCTACGACATACTCAAATCCACAGGATTCAATCTGAGAACCAGTCTTCTTTGTTCACACTGTCTTTTATTCAGTGTCACTTCTGTTCCTGCTGTCGTTTAATATACTTCAAAATCTAGTCTTTTCGTGATTGGTTCACTACAGAATTTTTCTGTAATACCGAGCATACCTGCTTTATCTGTAACCGAATCGATCAGTTTTTTTCTTGCTTCTATAGCAAATTTCCTTATCGCATTCTTATTCATGTATCTATCTTTTCCTCTCTCTGATAGTTCCTAGATCTAGTTCCATATATGATATAATAGTTCGGAGCTCTTATGGAACTACTATATCTCTTACGTAGCCTTTCTGGGACTATCAGTATCCCTTGTGTTTATCTTCTTTCATATTTGGTTGACGGTCCACTTCCAATTCTCTGGAGCATCCCACTCCTTGTCATTTTTTCAAGAAGTTTCCTTGCTCCTGCCTTTGTTTGATAACCACATATTTTTGTCACAATTTGTGTTGTAATACTACCATTTAAGTCTATATAATCTATGATTTTTTGTTCTTTTTCATTTCTTGTAAGAGACAAATCACTTGAATTGTAGTCATTGTTCATTTTTAGATCTGCTGCTCCCGAAATATACACTACCCGCCCCACTTCAAGCTGTAACGTTACCCGTTCTGCTCTCAAAGAAATATCATACACCGGCTTTTCCCAATTCTGTTCTTCCCATGCGGTCATGATTTTATCCACACCACTACCGGCACGTTCTCCCACATTTACAAATCCGAATATTTTTAGCAAATTGGGATTTCTAGGATCACTGTTTCCGCCTGCATAGAATTCTTCTTTTGTAATACGTATTGTTCCTGGATTGGAAATCGTGATCTTTTTCCCATGCTTTACGATAACGATTCCGCGTTTTCCGTAGTAATTCGCATGAACCAGTGCATTTGCAACTGCCTCACCTAACGCATCATGTACATCCACACGATCCACACGTACTCCATCTCTTCGATTGACAAATGGTACTGCAATATCATCATCAATTCGATTGGTTACTTTATAAAAGAAATCAAACAAATTTCCACTCCAGTCACCTTCATTTGAATGTGTCCGATACAGCCATCGTACATTTTTGTCATCACATTCTTCTCTGTAGTCCAAAAAATAATCTGGGAAAACATCAGTAATTCGATCGGCATCTCCAAACATCAGTAATCCGACAACTGTAGGAGATACAAATCCTTCTTTATTCTTTGCCGCTGCTTTTAATTTAATCAGGAACTCATCTTTCATTAATTTGTTCCATGGATGTCCAGCATGCAGTTGTTCAAAAATAATTCGATATCCTTTGATTGTATCCACATTTAATGCATCCAATCCCATATCTTCCAAGATTTCTGAATCTACGGAAATATCTCTCTGGTCTGCAAACATAGCTCTGACAGCTGCCTCCGTACACAAGAAATCTCCTTCATAATCTCATCTATAAGTTCCACGCATAGGATCCGTTCCGATATATACAGATTTATCATGTCGGTCAGCAGCGGGTACATCTATTTCTAACAGTTTCTTTCCTTCACACTCAACAACTTTTACATGATGATTTTAAAGGATATTTTTTGATATTTTATTTTGGTCATTCAAGACGCTCCAAAAATTTTTCTGATATTTTGCGATTTGTCTGTCGGTTAATCCATTTACTGTAAAAGAATCTCTGTGTTCCCTTACGCCAAGAAGAATCGTTCCACCATCCGTATTCGCAAATGATGAGTAGGTTTCCCATATACTTTCTAGGAGTCCGCCTTCTGCCAATTTACATTCTCTTTCGTGGTCTTCATCTAAATTTAATGTATTCAAAAACTCTTTTTTCAAATGAATAACCTCCATTCTTTGATTCTAACTTAATGTAATAATCATATTTTCATCCAGCTCTTTCAATAATTTCTGCTTCATCTCTGCCAGAAACTTATCAATATCCTGTATTTTGATGTAAGCCCTGCACTGTATTCCATTACTGTCCACCATCCTTTGTTGCTTTTTCATAATGGACAATGTCTCCAAAATCACAATCTAACTTCTCGCAGATTTTCTCCAGAACCTTCATGGAAACCAGCTCGCCATTGGTCATTTTAGCCACGGTACTACTACTGATTTCCACTTGATTCATTAGATCTACTTTCTTCATATTTTTATCAATTAATAGTTTCCATAATCCATTGTATGATACTGCCATATGCTCTACCTCTTCGTTTTATAAAACTTATGGTTTCCTTATATTTTAGAAGTTGTTTTTCTTCAATGATATTCACAAATGATAACTTCGACTTTGCGAACAATTCATTTGATAAATCTAATACCATAATCCTCTGCACTGTCACTGGTAACTGCCTTGCAATTATGCCATTAAAACCACCAATTGTATTACTCTCCAAGCCACCCATCGATCCACTTCTGTCCAAAATAAAACCCCTGTTTCACATCATTCCAGACGTAAACCAGGGGTTTCACTTATATCATTCTATGTCTCAGACAATACATGTACTATCTATTCACTTTTACTCCGTTTCATAAAAGACTTTCTTATCCAAGGCTTTATTCTGATGTGCAACGATTGTTGTACATACAGCATCACCTGTGATATTAACAGCTGTTCTTGTCATATCAAGGATACGGTCAATACCCATGATCAGTCCGATTGCCTCAACCGGAAGTCCGACAGAGTTAAATACCATTGTCAGTGTAACCAGACCAACACTTGGTACTCCGGCTGTTCCGACAGATGCCAGTGTTGCTGTTCCGATAACGGTAATATAGTCTGCCATGCTCAAATGGATTCCAAACGCCTGTGCTGCGAACACAACTGCAACACCCTGCATGATGGAAGTACCATCCATGTTGATTGTTGCTCCAAGCGGAATCGTAAAGGAAGAAATCTTCTTGGAAACTCCGACTTTCTTAGAAAGTGTTTCAATAGAAAGCGGGATTGTCGCATTTGATGTCGCTGTAGAGAATGCAAATGCCATAACCGGGAAGAATTTCTTGATGAAGCGGATCGGGTTCAGTCCTGTGAAAATCTTTAACAGAATCTGATATACTCCCAGACACTGGATCGCAAGTGCCAAAAGTACTGCGATCATGTATTTTGCCAGCGGAACAAATGCACTGAATCCGATTGTAGCAAAAGTACGGCTGATCAGGCAGAATACACCGATTGGTGCAAGGCTCATGATCATCATTGTCATTTCCGTCATAATGTCATTGAACTGGCTGAAGAAGTTTGCAACTGTCTCTGCACGTTCACCCATCTTCGCAAGGATAACACCAATGATCAGCGCAAATACGATAACCTGAAGCATTGTTCCACTTGCCAGGGAATTGATCGGGTTGTCCGGAATGATATTTAGGATTGTATCTGTCAGGGAAGTTGCTTCCATTGTCTCAACTGTGGACGCACTTGTCTTGATTGCACTCATATCAAGTCCGATACCCGGATTGATCAGATTACCAACTGATAAAGCAACTGTTACAGCAAGAGCTGTTGTTGCGAGGTAGAATACCAATGTTCTGACACCTACTGTTCCGAGCTTCTTCGTATCTCCGATTGCCATACTTCCGCACACAAGGGAACAAAATACAAGCGGTACAACAAGCATCTTCATCAGACGGATGAATCCCTGTCCGATCACATAGAGGATTCCTTCTACAATAATATCATTTTTTACCTTGCTGTCTGGAATCAGATAACAAAGTACAATTCCAAAAACAGCACCTAAAAGCAGAGCAATGAAAATCTTGGTCGTCAGACCAATTTTCTTCTCTTTCTTTTCATCTTTCACATTCTTATTTTTCATTCTAATTCTCCGTTCTTTCTTTCATATACTCTTCTAATGACTCTTTCCAATCCGGCATATCATACATATCAATAATACGGAGAATGAAGTTGTCCAATACCGCATACGGTGGTCTGACAGAAGAAAGGTCTGACTGTTCTGTCGGAACTGCCTTTAATTCAACGTTTTTCCCTGACAATCTCAAGATCTCCTGAGCAAATTCGTAACGATTGCAGACTCCACTGCAAGTTACATGATAAGTACCATATTCATTCGTACTGATCAGATACAGGATCATTCTTGCGAGATCTTTGGCACTTGTCGGGGAACCAAACTGATCTCCTGCTACAGAAAGTGTTTTTCCCTGTTCTGCCACTTCGAGCACACGGTTAACAAAGTTATTTCCGGCTTTTCCGTAAACCCAGTTACTGCGGATAATAAAATGCTTGTGTGTGAATTCTTTCACATAATTCTCACCGGCTCTTTTGGATGCTCCATAAACAGTCAGCGGATTCGTATCGTCAAATTCTGTATACGGTTTCTTGCTCTGTCCGTCAAATACGTCATCTGTTGAAAGCTGGACGATCTTTGCGCCATTCTTTCTTGCGACGATACTTAAGTTTCTTGCTCCAAGTGCATTTACCCGGTAAGCATGTTCCGGTTCTTTTTCGCACAGATCGGTGTCTGTAACACCGCAGCAGTTGATAATCACATCCGGACGGTTCACAATACCGAAGTTAAGAACTTCCTCTGTGTTTGTAATATCCAGATCATCCACATCCGTATTCAGCACTTCGATCTCTAATGGATCCAGAATGTCGTTCAGCGCTCGGCCGATCTGGCCGTTTGAGCCGGCTATCCATACTTTAATCATCTCTCATTTCCTCCTTCTCATGCAATGAAAAAGGCGCTGAATCCAATCAACGCCTCTCATATACTATAAAATAAACGTCAATAATATTTTATCAATCTACTGTTTCCGTGTCAAGATTACACTTTTAGTCTGTCAAGAAAATATCATGGTTTTCCTGAATCTTCTCTATAATCTCATGGCTGCTTATCCCTTGAAGTTCTACACTGTTCTGACTGACATAAAGAAACACAAGAAACAGAAAAGTGGACAGGATCAATCTGGTAGTAAAGCTTCCTCTGCTATTTTCTTTCTTATCTAGATCTTCTGCTCCATTTCCTATACTTTGCTCCAGACCATCCGGATATAATTCCCGATATAAGCGACCGTATCTTGGATGAATTGCCGGTGTTATCATACCGGTATTCCGCTGTCGTCTGCGATTTTCTTCCCACAATCTACGCCTACGAACTTCTGATTCTTTTTCCTGCACGAAAGATCCTCTCCATCTTCTTTTTTTCTAGTTTATGAAAGTTTCTTCTGCTTTATTCTTCCAGGAAAATCTGATACAGCGTTTTCTACCGGTCAGCCAGTTCTCCTGTAATGTCTTCCCAGGTAATCCCTTTTTCTACCATGAGAACCATTGCATGATAAAGGAAATCAGATAATTCATACTTCACTTCCTCGACATTCGGATTTTTTGCAGCGATCACAACTTCTGTTGCCTCTTCTCCAACCTTTTTCAGGATCTTATCCAGACCTTTTTCAAAAAGATAGTTCGTATAAGAACCTTCTTTTGGATTCTCTTTTCTATCCGCAATTGTCTGATATACGGACTCAAAAATCTGAACGGGATTCTTGGCATCGTAATCATTTCCGACAATTGTTGTATAGAAACAAGAACGATTTCCTGTATGACATGCCGCTCCGATCTGTTCTACCTTTGCAAGCATCGTATCTCTGTCACAGTCGATTGCAAGAGATTTCACGTACTGGAAATGCCCGGATGTCTCACCTTTGACCCACTGACATTTTCTGCTTCTACTGTAATAAGTCATGCGTCCGGTCTTTACTGTGTGATCAAACGCTTCTTCATTCATATAAGCCATCATTAAAACTTCATTTGTCTTATAGTCCTGAACAATTACAGGAATTAATCCATCTGCATTCAAATTAAATTCTCCGAAATCCATCTGACTTTCAAAGGATGTCATTTGAATCCCGTTTTCTGCACAAACTTCTTTAAATTTGTTAAAGTCCATATCCAAACGACTGATGAATCTTCCGGATACACCTTTTACACCATCACTCTTTAAAATATTAAGGATCTCGTTTTCATCCATCGTATCCGTGACAACAACACACTGCGTTTCTGTAACATTTACAACAGAATTCAGATCCAGGCGATGCATAAATATCATCTCTGTACTATATGCTTCGATCAGATGCTGCTGTTTAAACAATGCATCGAAATCATTTAATGATACAGCGATTCTCTCTTTTCCAAAACGCTTGGATACTTCCTCGATTAATTCAATGGAAAGTGCTTTGGAGAAATTCAGCATTGCACGTTTCGCTCCGGCATAAAGAATCTTCTTCACATCTTCTGCACGTCTGATGTTTCCTCCGACAACCATTGGAATACTGATTGCACGGTTGATCTGTTTGAGGAGATTGATCGTCTCATCATGTTCTTCATCTGAGTCTGACAGATCGAAAATAATCAGTTCATCCGCTCCTCTTTCATTGTAGTGGCGTGCAAGTTCCATCACATCATCTGCGATCACAGTTCTGTCATCGAACCACTGCACCGCTTTCCCTCTTTCTATAAAAATACAAGGGGTCAGTCTTTTATACATAATTCCTTCTTACTCCTTCTGTCACGCCGTTAAAGGCTTCCCTTTGTAGACCATACTTCTTTTATTCTTGGCTCTTCTGATACCGCCATATCCAGAGCCTTTCCGAATGCTTTAAATAAAGCCTCTGCCATATGATGATTATTCCCTGCATCAAGGATCTTAAGGTGCAGGTTCATTGCAGCACTATAGGAAACTGCATAGAAAAATTCACGCACCATCTCTGTATCCATTGTTCCGAGTACCGGTACCGTAAAATCTGCCTGGAAGTTCAGATACGGTCTGCCGGAAAGGTCAACTGCTCCAAGAGCAAGAACCTCATCCATTGGCAGGACAAAATATCCGTATCGCTTAATTCCGGCCTTATCTCCAAGTGCCTGTGCGATTGCCTGTCCCAGTACGATTCCTGTATCTTCAATCGTGTGATGGGAATCCACTTCAAGATCCCCACGCACCTTAACATTTAAATCAAATAATCCATGTCTTGCAAATCCATCCAGCATATGATCAAAAAACGGAATTCCTGTATCAATCTGATTCTTTCCCTGTCCATCTAGATTGATTGTCAGTTCAATATCTGTCTCTTTTGTCTTTCTTTTGCAGCTTCCGATTCTGTTCTGCATTACACTCACAGCTCCTTTTCTCTTATTTTTCAAATCTTACTTTGATTGAATTTGCATGTGCTGTCAGATGTTCTGCCTCTGCAAATTTCTCGATATCTGTGTGGATCTTCTCAAGTGCATTTCTTGAGTAAGAGATAATGCTTGATTTTTTAATAAAATCATCTACAGATAGAGGTGAGAAGAATTTTGCTGTTCCGTTTGTCGGAAGGACATGGTTCGGTCCTGCAAAATAATCTCCGAGCGGCTCACTGGAATATTCTCCGATGAAGATAGCTCCGGCATTACGGATCTTTGTCATCACCTCAAACGGATTCACTGTCACGATCTCAAGATGTTCGGAAGCAATAGAATTTGCTGCATCGATTGCATCCTCCATTGTCTCTGCAACGAGAATATGTCCATAATTATCCAGGGATTTCTGAATGATCTCACCTCTGGAAAGCTCTTTTACAAACGCATCTGTCTGTGCAGATACTTTCTCTGCAAGCTCCATACTTGTTGTAACAAGAATTGCTGATGCCATCTCATCATGCTCTGCCTGAGACAGGAGGTCTGCTGCCACAAAACGTGGATTTGCTGTTTCATCGGCAAGAACAAGGATCTCGCTTGGTCCTGCGATTGAGTCAATGCTAACAAATCCATAAACCGCTTTCTTGGCAAGGGCTACATAGATATTTCCAGGTCCCACGATCTTATCTACCTTCGGAATAGACTCTGTTCCATATGCAAGTGCTGCGATTGCCTGTGCTCCTCCAACCTTGTAAACTTTATCTGCACCGGCCTCTTTTGCTGCAACCAGTGTTGTCGGAGTCACTTTTCCATCTTTTCCAGGAGGTGTTACCATGATGATCTCATCTACACCAGCAGCCTTCGCCGGCATGATATTCATAAGTACGGAAGATGGATAAGCAGCTTTTCCGCCAGGAACATAAACACCGACTCTCTGAAGTGCTGTCACCTTCTGTCCAAGAATTGTTCCGTCCGGTTTACTGTCAAACCAGCTGTACTGCATCTGTTTCTGGTGATAGTCTCTGATATTCACAAGTGCTTTTCTGATAATAGCAATCAGTTCATCATCTACCTGCTCATATGCTTCTGCGATCTCTTCTTCCGTTACAAGGAGATTCTCTGCATCCAGTCTGACTCCATCAAATTTCTCTGTATAATCAAATACAGCCTCGTCTCCCTTTTCTTTCACCGCATTCAGTATTTCCTGAACACTTGCTTCAAACTTCCCATAGTTATTCGGGCTTCTCTTTAAAAGGTCATCCAGAAGATTCTTCTTCGTATTCTCATTCAGTTTCTCTATACGCATTTGTCTATTCCTCCCTCAGAAGATTTCTTAAATTTGTGATCAGCTCTTTGATTCTGTCATTTTCCATTCGCATACTGACCGGATTGACGATCATTCGTGCTGACAATGGGCACACTTCTTCAAGTACGACCAACCCGTTTTCTTTCAATGTAGAACCGGTTTCTACGATATCTACGATGACTTCAGATAAGCCGACAATCGGTGCAAGTTCGATCGAACCGTTTAATTTTACAATTTCTACTGTCTGATGTTTCTTGTTGTAGAAATAATCTTTCGCGATGTTCGGATATTTCGTTGCCACACGGATCAGTTCATGATGTTTCAGTTTTTCTGCCGCCTCTTCATATCCACACACACACATCCTGCATTTTCCGAATCCAAGATCCAGGACTTCATGGACTTTGCGTCCCTCTTCGATAATTGTATCTTTTCCGACAACTCCAATATCTGCTGCTCCGTACTCTACATAAGTCGGCACATCCGGTCCTTTTGCGAGAAAGAATTTCAATCCCAGTTCTTCATTTACAAAAATCAGCTTTCTGGAATCCTTATCTTTCATTTCCTCGCATGTGATTCCAAGACGCTCCAGCATCTCCAGTGTCTTCTTCGCAAGTCTTCCCTTTGTAAGGGCAAATGTTAAATATCTCATTGATCTGCTCCTTTATTGCTGCTTTGTTTTCTTTTTTGTATCGACCAGCTTCTCTTCTCCTGTCTGAAGATTAATCACTTCAATCTTCCGGTCCTCTCTTAGGTAAAGCATACTTGCAACAGAAGAACGTTTTCCATACGCTTCAAAAGTCTCTCTTTCATCCCAGGAGTTTCTCTTCATCATCTCGACATTTTTTCCTTTTGCACGAAATGATCTCGCAAGAGAAATTGCCCACTGTTCTGTTGCATCCGTATAAACAAGCAGATTGCGGTGTCCTGTTTCTACTTTGATTTTCTGACGGTCAAGCGCACTCATGAGTTCATCCAAGATGATTGCAAATCCGATTGACGGTGTCTTCTTTCCAAACTTCTCAAGAAGGTGGTCATAACGTCCTCCACGTACAACCGCATCTCCGGTACCATAAGTATAGGCACGGAAAATGATTCCTGTATAATATCCATAACTTCCACTCATGCTCAGATCAAAAGTTACATGATCCTCTACTCCGTAAATCTTCAGCAGATCATAAATCTGGCGAAGACGTTCTACCGCAAGTCGTGCTGCTTCACCCGGAGCAATGCGTCCTGCATCTGCAAGGATCTCCGGTCCACCTGTCAGTTCCGGAAGCTGATGGAACGCTTCTTTCACCTGATCGGCAATCTCATAATGATCGAGAATCTCTTCCACACCAAAGAAGTTTCTGTTCGCAATCAATGTACGGATCTCTTCTTTTTGTTCGTCTTCCAGATTCGTTGCCTCGAAAAGACTCTGAATAAAATCAACATGTCCGATACTTACCTGAAATTCTTTCAGGCCTGTTTTCTTAAGTCCGTCCACAACCATTGCGAGCATTTCTGCATCTGCCTCGATAGAATCTACACCGATCAGCTCTGCACCAAGCTGCGTATTTTCTTTCAGGCGTCCACGATAACTGGAATGATTGATAAATGTATTTCCGGCATAACACAGACGAATTGGAAAATTCTCTGTCTCAAACAGTGTTGCCACTGCTCTTGCAATGGACGGTGTAATATCCGGGCGCAACGCCAGAATATTCCCCTCTCTATCAAAGAATTTATAAAGATCTCTAATTGATGTCGAACCGATTTCCTTGCGGAATACATCAAAATATTCAAATGTCGGTGTCTGTATGTCCTGATATCCATATAAATGCAATACAGTATTCAGCTTTTTCTGCAATGCCAGCTTAATGGCACATTCTCTATTATAAATATCCCGAACGCCTTCCGGGGTATGTAACTTCTGCTCCATGTCTCGTTCACCTTCCTGTCTTTTCTTGGTTTTTCACTTTAGTGTGCTACCACGTTAAAACCTGTTTGTAATTATACGGACTTTGTAGGATTCTGTCAATCCCTCGTTTCCAAATCTTTCTGAATTAAATCCAGATACGGCACAAAATAGCCATTTTTCAGTTGAAAAAACCATTCAGGATCTAATTCTTCCAGCCGGACACTCTTGCGTCCCCCACTCTGCGCGCGGTCCCAGAACTTACGGATCTGTGTATACTGCATGTAATAAAGCTCATTTCTTGCTGTATAATAGATCAGAAAAAAAGCAATCCCGCCCTGCCGTTCAAACTTTTCCATAAAGTCCATCTGATGCTCATGTACATTCTGAAGTGGGAAGGTATCTACATTACACTCTTTTGCATCAAAACAGACCGGGATTCCCTGCACTGCTCCGATATAGTCTACCGTACTTGCTTTGTCGAAATACGCAAGTGTGATCTGTCTGTGGTCTTTATCCATACGTACCGGAGTGATCGGTGTCGGGATTTTCTGCATCAGTGCAAGTCCCATCTCACTGTATCTTTCATTCGAATGATTGATAAATTCCTCCAGTGTCGAACCTCTAAGTCCTCTCGAGTTCCATGTTGCCATCTCACATCACTCCCTGTGCTTTACAGATTTGTTCAAATAAGGCCGGGACAGATGCTTTGATGATCTTTCCTGAAAGCTGTTTGATATCTCCTTCGCAGTTCTCCGGGAATTCCAGACGGTAAGCATGCAGAAGCTGGGAACGAAGTCCGTATTTCTTTTTCAAAGCATCGTTAAATGACCGGTTCCCATATTTGTAATCCCCTGCGATCGGATGCCCAATGGATGCCAGATGTGCACGGATCTGGTGTGTCTTACCGGTGATCAGATGCACTTCAAGAAGTGTTGTTTCTCTATTTCGTGCAAGCACTTTGTATTCGGTATCGATCGCTGATGCTTCTTTCCACTCTTTTGTCTGTTCAGCCGGCTTTTTCTGACTCACCGTAACTTTATTTGTCTTTTTATTCTTGACGAGATAACCATGAATCCTCTGATTCTCTTTTACCTGCCCTTTTACCAGGCAAAGATAATATTTCTTAAGTGTACGGTCACGGAACATCTCGCTTAATCCCTGTAATGCCTGCAGTGTTTTTCCTGCTGCCACGATTCCGCTTGTATTTCTGTCTAAACGGTTACAGACAGATGGATGAAATGTATGCAGTTCTTCTTCCGTGATTTTCCCATTTTCCAACAGATAATCAATAAAATACTCCACAAGAGAAGTATCCGTCGGGGATGCCTTCTGGGAGAGCATTCCGACCGGTTTATTGATAAATACAGCAGCCTCATCTTCATATAAGATATCTAACTGTACCTTCTTTCCCGCTGTCTGTTTTCTTGCAGAGGACGCTTTTTTCTTCGAAAACTGTGAATGATCGATAAAGTTCTCAATCGTCTCTTCTGCAAGAAATAACTTAATCACATCCCCCTGTTTCAGCTGTTCATTTCCAACTGCTTTTTTTCCATTCAGGGTAATATTCTTTTTTCTCATCATCTTATAGAAAAAACTTTTTGGCGCTTTATTGAGATACTTTGCAAGGAATTTATCCATGCGCTGTCCTGCCTCATTTTTCTGGATGCTGATCTCTCTCATCGTCTTTTCCTCTTTACATTGATATATTCAGAATAAGATTACGGATTTCCTGTTCTCTTGCTTTCGTATCTTCCTGCTCTACTACAGCAATATTTTCAAGTCCCTCCACGCGGGCCAGAAACGGTGTATACTGATTTAAGATCTTAACAGTAAAACCTGTGTACTGATTCTGCGCAAGGATTGTCTTGATATGCTTTCCAAGTTCATCTGTATTTACTTTCTCATAATGTGTGTATCCGTAAATGTTGTGTCCCGAAATTACGATACAGTCTGTTGGCATGATATGCTCTTTGCTTGTAATTATAAGATCATAACAAACTGTTAAATGTTTTGATTTTCCTGCGATTTCCTTCGCCTGTGACAGTTCAATTGATTGATATGGATAACGTGCGATCACACCTACAAGTGCCTTTGATGCCGGAAGACATCCAAGGATAGCAACAACTGTCAGAAGATTCAGCCTCGTATGTGTCTGCCAGTAACCAAGAGCAAAAATTGCCAGAACGATTGCAAAATAAATAACCGTTCTTAAAATCTCCACTTTTCTTTTATAATTCAAATAACCTGGTTTTCCTTTTTGTATTTTCTTCATTTTTCATCCTATTCTAAATTCATATTTGCTGCATACGCACGAGAAATCCATGTGGCAGCAGTTTTGTTCCAAAGTAAGTTAATTTCATTGGGATTCCATAAACGGAGACTGACTTCCCGGATCTGCAGTCCTTCAACGCCTGATGAACCACTCTGTCTGCCTTCGCCATTGTCAGTTTCTTCAAGATATTCTGCGGTTTCCCGGAAAACTTGAAGAACTCTGTATCAACCGGACCCGGGCAGACTGCTGTGACGACAATTCCTTTTTTTCTCAGTTCTTCTCCCAATGATCTGGAGAAGCTTAAGACATAGGACTTCGTTGCCGCATATACTGAGAAATACGGTTGTGGGCAAAATGCAGATGCGGACGCAAGATTGACGATCCTGCTGCCAGCACGCAGAAATGGCAGACACAGCAATGTCATTCTTGTAAGAGACCGGCAGTTTACATCCACCATATCTGTCTGGATCCGGAATTTTTCAGACAAAATCTCTTCTACACTTCCCGACTTGCCAAATCCTGCTGAATTCACAAGCATTCGTAAATCCGGCTGTTCTTTCTCAAGTGCATCTCTCAATTCCTTATATACCTTTTTCTTCTGAAGGTCACCTGCAAAAATCCGAAGAGGAACTCTGCTTTCTTTCGCAAGCGCTTCCAGACGCTCTTTGCGCCTGGCAATCACCCAGATCTCATCCAGATTTTTATAAAAATATCCAAGCTGACGTACAAATTCTCTTCCCATTCCCGAAGATGCTCCGGTTACGATTGCAATTTTCATCCTGCTTCCTTTCTTGAATCCTGTCTGTCAGATACTTAAATGTACCTATTTTCTATTCTTCTTAGAATGAACATTTCTGATAGATTTCTTCTTATTTTTCCCTTCAACTCTTCCTCTGTGTTCAGAATTGTTTTGTCTTTTCTGACCATTCGAACCTTTTGATCCTTTTTTCGGTTCCTTTCTGCCGGCTTTTTTATCATTTCCTGAACCACGCATCTTTCTCGGTCTCACAAGACATTTCGGTCCGAATCCGATCAGATCAGATCTTCCTGCTTTATGAAGTGCTTCAATCACCAGATCATACAGCTCCGGATTACGATATTGGATCAACGCTCTCTGCATTGCCTTCTCATGCGGACTCTTCGGAACATAAACCTTCTGCATTGTTCTCGGATCTACCCCGGTATAATACATACAGGTGGAAAGAGTTGATGGTGTCGGATAGAAATCCTGCACCTGCTCCGGCATATAGCCAAGATCACGACAGTACTCTGCAAGTTCTACCGCTTCCTTCAGAGTAGAACCAGGGTGGGAGGACATCAGATACGGAACCAGATACTGTTCTTTCCCGATTCCCTCATTCATCTTATAAAACTGTCTTGTAAACTCTTCATAGACTTTGTGCTCCGGTTTTCCCATCAGAGACAGGACAGGCCCTGCCACATGCTCCGGTGCTACCTTCAACTGTCCACTGACATGATATTCACACAACTCTCTTAAAAACTCCTGCTTCTTATCTGCGAGTAGATAATCAAAGCGGATTCCGGAACGGATAAACACCTTCTTAACTTTTGGAATATCTCTCAACTTTCTCAACAGACTGACATAATCTCTGTGATCTGCGTCCAGATTCTTACACGGAGACGGGAACAGACACTGACGCGTTTTACAAACGCCATGCTCCATCTGCTTTTTGCAGGATGGATGCCGGAAATTTGCTGTCGGACCGCCAACATCATGAATATATCCTTTAAAGTCCTTATCTTTTGTAATTTCTTTTGCTTCTTCAATCAGAGATTCATGACTTCTTACCTGGACAATTCTTCCCTGATGGAACGTCAATGCGCAAAAACTGCATCCTCCAAAACATCCTCTGTTGCTGATCAGACTGAATTTAATCTCCTTGATTGCAGGAACTCCGCCTTTCGCCTCGTAAGACGGGTGGTAAGTCCTCTGATAAGGAAGGGAGTAAACATCATCCATCTCCATCTGTGTCAGTGGTGTTGCCGGCGGATTCTGTACTACATACAGATGTTCAGAATACGGTTCTACAAGACGTTTTCCGTTAAATGCATCCGTATTCAGATACTGTGTGTAAAAGCTGCGGGCATAATTCATCTTGTCCGCTTTGAGGTCTTCAAAGGACGGAAGGATTTCCGCATCATAAATACTGTCTAATGATTTTGCTTTTACAACCGTACCGGCTATATACGTGATATCCTCAACCGGTATCCCGGCATCCAGTGCTTCTGCAAGCTCTATGATCGAATGTTCTCCCATTCCATAAGAAATCACATCTGCACCCGAATCGAGCAGTACAGAACGTTTCAGCTTGTCTGACCAGTAATCATAGTGTGCCATTCTTCGAAGACTTGCTTCGATACCGCCCAGAATGATCGGTGTCTTTTTATAAGTCTGACGAATCAGATTTCCATATACTACGCAGGCATAGTCCGGTCGTTTTCCCATCTCGCCGCCCGGTGTATAGGCGTCTGTCTTTCTTCTCTTTTTGGATACAGAATAATGATTTACCATAGAATCCATATTTCCTGCAGAGACAAGAAATCCAAGTCTTGGTTCTCCGAACACCTGCACGCTCTCCGGCTTACGCCAGTCCGGCTGTGCAATGATCCCAACACGATATCCTCTGGATTCCAGAAGACGTGTAATGATTGCATGACCAAAAGATGGATGATCGACATAGGCATCTCCTGATACATAGACAAAATCTACCTGATCCCATCCTCTCTCTTTCATCTCTTCTCTGGTAATTGGTAAAAAATTTCCTTTCATGCTTTCTCCCTGTTTAACGTAATAATGAACAGTCACGCAATGCTTCCAGTTCCTGTCCTGTTAATTCTCGATATTCTCCTAATGCAAGCCGCGGATCAAGTACAAGGCTTCCCATCTGCAGGCGTTTCAGATAAATAACCTCTTTTCCGACTGCATGGAACATTCGTTTCACCTGATGAAACTTCCCCTCTCTGATCGTCAGTCGGATTTCGGAAATCTCTTCTCTTTTCAGAATTTCCAGATGAGCCGGAAGTGTCGGTTTCTCTTCCCCGATTTCAAGTCCTTCTGCAAATCTTCTCACATCTTCTTCCGTAACTTTTCCATCGATTCTGGCGAAATAGACTTTATCTACATGCTTCTTCGGTGACAAAAGTTGATGTGCGAGTTCGCCATCATTTGTGATCAGTAAAAGTCCCTCTGTGTCTTTATCTAATCTTCCGACAGGAAAGAGATCCTTTCTCTGCTTTTCATCAATCAAATCTAATACAGTACTGTCATTTTTATCTTCCGTTGCAGAAACCACCCCGGCTGGCTTATTTAACATGTAATATTCATATTCTGCATAAGCAACCATCTGTCCCTGGTAAAACACATGATCTTTTTCGGTATCAATCTTGATTTCCGGACGTTTTACCGTCTCTTCATTAACTCGAACCTGTCCTTTTGTGATTGCTTTCTTCACTTCTGTACGTGTTCCGATTCCCATGTCTGCCAGATATTTATCCAGTCTCAGTTTCATGAGTTCCACCGCCATCCCGGAAGGTACTTATTCTTAAGCATCTGATTCACAAGCTTTCCAAAACCAAGCGGATATCCATCCACACAGATCAGATACCATCCCTTGTCTTTCGGCTTCACAAGATCCTCCACATCCAAAGTCTCGCCTTTCAGATATTTCATAACGCGTTCGTCTTCTAATGGAAGATCGATCACCTGATCATATTCTTCCTTTTTCAGATTCATCGCCAGTGCCTGACTCGGCTCAAAACGATTCTTCTTCAGTTCACCCATCAGTAGGCCTGTTCTTAAGAAACGGATTCCACGAAGTGTCGGAAGTCCTTCCGGCATATAATATACTTTCTCTCCACGCAGATCCATGCGAGAGGACTCGAATTTTCGATCAATATGACCAAGAAATTCTTCCAATTCTTCCGGAAGCTTCTTGTTCTTCCCACTCTCCGGAAGTCTCTTTCCTTCTTCCGGTTTTTCACCCTTTTGAAGAAGTGCGAGGAAATGTCCTTCTCCCTTCATACGATGAGGGAAAATACGAACCGTCTTTTCAAGTTCCGGATTCTTGCTTTCTGTCACCTGCGGCATTCCATCTGCAAATCCTTCGTAACCTTCCATCTCACAGATCTTAAATTCCGGGTATTCCTGAAGCAGATATTCAATCGTCTGTTCATTCTCTTCCGGTGAAAATGTACAGGTGGAATAAAGCAGCATTCCACCCGGGCGCAGCATCTGGGCTGCCTGTGTCACAATGCTTCTCTGGATCTTTGAAAAAAACTCCGGTCCGTGTTCTTCCCATGCTTTCACCATCTTTTTCTCTTTACGGAACATGCCTTCCCCGGAACAAGGTGCGTCGATCAAAATCTTATCAAAATACTCTGGGAAATAAGAAACAAGCTTTCCGGGCTCTTCACTTAAGATGAGCACGTTTCCGATTCCAAATAATTCAAGATTCTTCAAAAGTCCCTTCGCTCTGGAACTGCTCAGATCATTCGCAGCCAGTACACCGGTTCCTCCAAGCTTTGCCCCAAGTTCTGTGGCCTTGCCTCCAGGTGCTGCACAGACATCAAGCACACGGTCTCCCGGCTCTACCGGAAGACGATCTGCCGGTGTCATGGCACTTGGCTCCTGCAGATAATAAAGTCCTGCGAAATAATATGGATGTTTCGACGGCTGGATATTATCTCCGTCATAATAGAATCCATTATGGATCCACGGAACCGGCTCTAACGGCCAAGGTGCGATCTTCAAGAAATCTTCCACAGAAATCTTCGCTGTGTTCACGCGCAGACCATAGTGACGCGGTTCATCATAACATGCCGTATATGCTTCATATTCAGAACCAAGAAGATCCTTCATTTTCTCTTCAAATACTTTTGGTAAATTCATATTTATTGTTTGCTCCTTTGCAATATCAAGATCAAAATACTTTACATTTAACTATATCATATTTCCATAGCTCCGGTATAGTTTCTTTTTTCTTTTCATAGAATATTTTTGTAAAAGGAGGTTTCCTATGCTTCTGGCTCTCGTACTGCTTTCACTGTTTTTTACGATGCTGCTCTTTCCTGAAACTGTATTCCGGGGAGCTTGTGATGGCCTGCTTCTCTGGTATCAGATTCTGATACCAACCCTTTTTCCTTATCTTATTGTCACAGGACTTTTGTTGAAAACAGACGGTGCTGCTATTGTCTCCCGTCTGCTTTTCCGTCCTTTCCATCTGCTCTTTGGAACTTCTTTCTATGGAAGTTTCGCTGTTCTGTCCGGGTTTTTATGCGGTTATCCAATGGGTGCAAAAATCATTGCCGACCTTCTTCTTCAAGGAAAAATTTCTCTTGAAGAAGCTTCTTACCTGCTGTCCTTCTGTAATAATGCAAGTCCATCTTTCATTATTACTTTTCTTGTTTTAAATACAATTCATCAGAAAGCTTTCTGCATTCCCGCTTTACTGCTTCTTTTCGGAACTATGATCCTCTTAAGCTTTCTTCAACGGATTCTAAGACATTTCATCAAAAATAAAGATTGGATTTTCCCGGAAATGTCCGAAGTTTTCACACAGGAGAATTCCATTTTTTCAAAACCACTGACGCACAAAATGAATTTTTCTGTGTTAGAATCCTGTATCCTGAACAGTTCAGAAACGCTTGTAAAAGTCGGAGGTTACCTGATGATCTTTTCTGTACTTCTTGCATTATTGCAACTTCTGCCGATTCGTTCACCTGGTTTTCTTCTCCTGAAATCTTCTCTTGAGATGACAAACGGAATTCTTCTCCTGTCTCAAAGTCTTTCCCAACCCCAGGTTCTTTATCCGTTGCTTCTCGCACTCACCACTTTTGGTGGATGGTGTTCCGTTGCCCAGACACAATCCATGATTGCCGGTACAGGGCTTAAACTTTCTTCTTATATAATACAAAAACTGACCGCCGCACTGGCAGTCAGTCTGTTGACATTTCTCTATCTGAAATTTTTATAATACAATGTAATGACTACATCAGATCTCCCTGTCCGTTCTCATCATAATATCCATCATCGGATGGAACTTCAAGTTCTGAACGGTTAGAGCGGACTGTATCGTAGCACTCCTGTAAAGAATTGATCAATCCGTCATACTTTGTTGTATAACTGTCCAAAGTATGTCCGATAATGCTTTCTGCATTTGCAAGAAGATCATCTGTATACTGGATCGCACCAACACGAATTGTATTTGCATCCATTGTTGCGTTATCAAGAATCTCCTGTGCCTGTGCTGTTGCCTGAGTTACGATCTCATTTGCCTGAGCATATGCCTGCTGCATGATCTCATGCTCACTGACAAGCTCTGTTGTCTGAACCTGTGCTTCCTCGATCATTGCATCTGCTTTTGCCTTTGCATCAGCAAGAATCGCATCTCTGTTCGCAATAATCTTCTGATAACGTTTGATCTCATCCGGTGTCTTCATACGAAGTTCGCGAAGTAACTCATCCAGATGTTCCTTATTTACAATAATCTTTGTTGTAGACAACGGCTGAAACTTACAATCTCTGTCTATATATTCTTCAATTTCTTCAATGATCTGTTCAATACGGCTGCTCATTGTTACACTCTCCTTTTTTCTTTCATCTTTTCTCTAAGTGCGATCTCGACGGCTTCCGGCACAAACTGTGATACGTCTCCTCCAAAAGCGGCGATCTCCCGCACTGTAGTCGAACTTAAATAAGAATATTCTATACTTGTTGTCAGAAACATGGTCTCTATATCAGGTTTCATCCTCTGATTCGTCTGCGACATCTGCAGCTCATATTCAAAATCGGTAATCGCACGTAATCCCCTGATAACCACATCTGCACCTATCTGTTCCGCAAAGTCTACCAGCAATCCATCAAATGGTATAATCTCAACATTCGGCAGATCTTTCGTCACTTCCTTTAACATTTTAACACGTTCTTCTACAGAAAACAACGGCATTTTTGCTTTATTATTCAGTACTCCGACAATTAATTTGTCTACGATTTTACAAGATCTGCAAATGATATCATAATGTCCACGGGTAACGGGGTCAAAACTTCCCGGATAAATTGCTTTTAACATACTTCTTCCTTTCCGGCTTTCTCAATAAATACATGCTTGTTTGTCTTATATCTCTTCTCTTTGATCAAAGAATATCCCAATTCTGGAAGATATCCAAAATCTGTATCTAACGAAGCTTCTACGATGATCACCGTATCTTCATAGATCAGATCCGATCCTGCAAGGTATTCCAGAACTCTTTTCTCAAATCCCATATTATACGGTGGATCCATGAATACAAAGTCAAAAACCTTTTCACCTTCCAACTGATATAATGCGTTCATCACATCCTTTGTCAGTGTAAGTCCCTTCTTCTCCAGACGTGTGAATTTCAAATTCTCCTTGACACATTCCATCGCCTTAGGATTCTTCTCTACAAATACTGCTTCTTTTGCTCCCCTGCTGAGAGCCTCTATTCCGATTCCGCCACTTCCTGCAAACAAATCAAGGAAAATACAGTCATACATCTGCGGACTTATCATATTAAACAAAGTCTCTTTGATCCGGTCCGTTGTCGGTCTTGTCTCTATCCCCTCAAGAGTCTTCAGTTTTAGGCTTCTTGCGCTTCCTGCGATTACTCTCAAATATCGACACCTCCTGTCATTAACTATGGTGAATTTTAGCAGAAAAAAGCACCCGGGTCAATGCCGAGTGCTTTTCTCTTTTTCATTTCTTGTGTTCTTTTTACTGTACATGACAGTTTTTGAACCGCTTTTCTGTCTGATGCAGACCGCTTCTGCAGACGATTTTTCTTCGCCTGTTACTTTTCTGCCATCTGCTTCTCCTGCTGTTCAATCATCTTTTTAACCATATAACCGCCGACAGAACCATTCTGTTTTGATGTGAGGTCTCCATTGTAGCCGTCTGTTAACGGAACTCCCAACTCGGATGCTACTTCGTACTTGAACTTGTTCATAGCTCCTTTCGCCTCAGGTACTGCTGTTTTGTTAGATGAACGACTTGCCATGATCTTTTTCCTCCTTTTGCATTTTGTAACTTTACTATTTAGCTTTGTTACGCTGTTAGTATGTGGAGGGAAATTAATTTTAAACTGGTAACTTCTGCCATAATCTTCAAACATCACAATGTTGTTTCCAGCATGATCTCATCCAGTTTTATCCGTAAATGTTCTTTCAATCTGCGATGCTCAGGGAATTCCAGTTCCGGATCGTCCAGAAGAAGTCTGTCTGCCTCTTCACTTGCGTTTTGAAGCAGCTTTGCATCTTGAAATACATCGGCAACTTTAAAATCAAGCACGCCACTTTGCCGGATTCCAAAAAGATCCCCCGGTCCACGCAATCGGAGATCTTCACTTGCAATAAAGAAACCGTCATTTGAATGATTCAGGATATCTAACCGTTCCTTTGTTTCTTTTGATTTCGATGCTGTCATGAAAATGCAATAGGACTGATACTTTCCACGGCCAACCCTTCCTCTCAGCTGATGAAGCTGCGCCAACCCGAAACGCTCTGCATTTTCGATCATGATTACTGTCGCATTCGGCACATCAATTCCTACTTCAACAACTGTTGTTGAAACAAGCACCTGGATTTCATTTCTTCCAAATGCATTCATCACTTCATCTTTCTCTTTTTCCTTCATCTTTCCATGCAGAAAGCTGACATTGATTGAATCTCCCAACGTTTCTGAAAGCATCTCGCAATAATCGATAACATTTTCTGCTTCCATTGCTTCACTTTCTTCAACCATCGGACAGATCACATAGCACTGACGTCCTTGTGCCACCTGTTTTCTTATGAATTCATAGGCCTTCGGACGGTATCCTGTATCTACAACACAGTTTTTGATCGGAAGACGGTTCTTTGGGAGCTCATCGATCACAGAAATATCCAGATCACCATAAAGAATAATTCCAAGTGTTCTCGGGATCGGTGTCGCACTCATTACGAGAATGTGTGGCAGGTTTCCTTTACCTGCAAGCATTTCTCTTTGTTTTACACCAAAACGATGCTGTTCATCCGTCACCACAAGTGCCAGATTGTGATAGATTGCTTTCTCCTGTATCAATGCGTGTGTTCCTATAATAATTGATGATTCCCCACTCTCAATCCGGGCATAAGCTTCTCTCTTTTCTTTTGCTTTCATAGATCCGGTCAAAAGTTCTGCCCGCAGTGGGATCTGATACTGTTCCAACATGTCTTTGATATTTTCAAAATGCTGTCTTGCAAGTACCTCTGTCGGTGCCATTAACGCTCCCTGATAGCCGTTTAATCCTGCAAACAGTAATCCAAGAACTGCTACGATTGTTTTACCTGATCCAACATCTCCCTGAACAAGTCTGGACATGACATATTGACTTTTCATGTCTTTCTGCATATCATCCCATACCCGCAGCTGCGCAGCCGTCAGTTCATACGGCAGTTGTTTCAGGAATTCGCTGATTTGAGGCTGATCTTCAAAACGGAATCCGTTCTTCATCCTGTCCTGTGTATTTTTAATCTGGCGCAGAGAAAGAATAAAAACAAGAAATTCCTCAAAAACGAATCGTTGTCTTGCCGCAAGAAATGCTTCTTTATTCTCCGGGAAATGCATCTCCCGCACAGATTGTTCATAAGGCCGGAAATGATATTTCTTCGTAAATTCATCCGGAAGAAAGTCATCCTGTTCCCGCACCTGTTCTAATGCCTGACGTAGTGCTTTGATTACTGCATTGTTTGTTAATCCTGCTGTCAATCCATAAACAGGCTGCATGGTGTTGATCTTTTCCTGATAACGGACTGCCGGATCATAAATCTCCGGATGTTCCATCACAAGGGATTCCCTTTTCTTCACAACCCTGCCACGAAGAACAACTCCCCCTTTTCGCCCGAGTGTATTTCTTAAAAACGGCATTCGAAACCAGATTACCTTTATTGTTCCTGTCAGATCCTTTAAATATGCAGTCGTGATCTGTCTTCCTTTTCCCGGTGAAACCTGCACACGCCCAAAAACACTGCCGCAGATCGTGCAGACTTTTCCTTCCTCCACTTCACTGATCGGAACCGGTTCTCCAAAAATCTCATACCCTCTCGGATAATAATGAATCAGGTCATCCACTGTGTAAACTCCGATTTTTTCGAAGAGTTTCTCCGTTTTTTCGCCTACACCTTTGATTGTTCCAACTCCTGCTTTTTTACTCATTTATGTCTGTCTCCTAAACAAAATAACCGGAACACTTTTCCCAAATGTCCCGGTCTGTTCCTGATTTTATTACAGTGCTGCTGTTCTGTTTCTTTGCTGACAGTTCTCTTACTCAACAGAAAGTACATAATAGTAGATTGGCTGTCCGCCGGAATGTACATCAACATCTACATCCGGATATAAATCTTCAATCTCCTGTGCAAAGTTCTCTGCACTCTCCTCCTGTACATCCTGACCATAATACAGACTGATCAGCTCTGTGTCTTCATCCACCAGCTGTGCAAGCATCTCTTTTGTTGTCTCTTCCACAGACTGTCCGACAGCAAGAATTCCACTGTCTCCGATTCCCATGATATCTCCCTCATGGATCTCTTTGTCATCAATGTGTGTATCACGGACTGCATAAGTAACCTGTCCTGTCTTCACATTTCCAATTCCTTCAATCATTGCTTCCAGATTCGTCTGTGCGTCTGCATCCGGCATATAGTTAATGATCGCAGTAATTCCCTGCGGAACTGTCTTGGAAGGCACAACAATAATATCCTTATCCTCTGTCAGTGTCTGCGCCTGATTGGCAGCAAGAATAATGTTCTTGTTGTTCGGAAGGATGAAGATATGTTCTGCGTTCACCTGATCGATCGCATTAAGCATGTCTTCTGTACTTGGATTCATTGTCTGACCGCCTTCAATAATGTAGTCAGCACCAAGCTCACGGAAAATCTCATTCATTCCTTCTCCGATAGAAACTGCAATAAATCCGACTTCTTTGCGCGGCTCCGCCTTTTTCGCTTCAGCCTGCTGTGCAGCCAGTTTCTCCGCATCTTTGATCAATCTCTCCTGATGCTCTTCTCTCATATTATCAATCTTCATACGTGAGAGCTGTCCGTATGTCAACGCTTTCTGGATTGCAAGTCCCGGATCATTCGTGTGCACGTGAATCTTAACAATATCATCATCTGCTACACATACGATAGAATCTCCGATAGACTCCAGATATGCTTTGAACTCTGTCTCATCTTTCGCTGTGAATTCTTTTTCCAGCATGATGATAAACTCTGTACAATATCCGAATTTAATCTCTGTTTCTGCCTGTTCAGAAGGCTTCACCATCTTTGTGCCGGCACTTGCCTCGATCGCAGAATAATCAATCTCTTTTCCCTGGAATGCATCGTATGCACCACGCATCACTTCCAGAAGTCCCTGTCCACCGGAATCTACTACGCCTGCTTCTTTTAATACCGGAAGCATCTCCGGTGTCTTTTCAAGAACTTCCTGCGCATAGTTGATCACTTCTGAAATAAATGTATCCAGATCTTCTGTTGTCTCTGCAAGCTCTGCCGCTTTCTGGGATGCTCCCTTTGCTACAGTAAGAATTGTTCCTTCCTTCGGCTTCATAACAGCCTTATAAGCAGTTGCAGTTGCACGTTCACATGCCTTCGCAAGTGTAATTGTGTCAATCTCTTTATGTTCTCTGATCTCCTTTGTAAAGCCACGAAGAAGCTGGGATAAGATAACTCCGGAGTTACCTCTTGCTCCACGAAGAGAGCCTGAAGAAATTGCTTTTGCAATCGCCACCATATTAGGATTCTCCAGCGCCTTTACTTCTTTTGCCGCTGACAGGATCGTCAGTGTCATATTTGTTCCTGTATCACCATCCGGCACCGGAAATACGTTCAATTCATTAATGAACTCCTTCTTTGCCTCAAGATTCGCTGCTCCCGCAAGAAACATCTTCTGAAGCAATTCGGTGTTTATCGTTTTAACAGCCACAATTGTTCCTCCTTAATCTATCACTCTGACACCTTCAACGAAGATGTTGATCTTATCTACTTTCATACCAGTAAATTCTTCTACCTTATATTTTACATTATTCATAAGGTTGTCAGAAACTGAAAGAATATTCACTCCATAGGAAACGATCACATGAAAATCAAGCGTAATTACATTATCTTCTGTGATTTCAACATGAATTCCCCTTGTCAGGCTTTCTCTTTTCAAAAGATGTACAAGGCCATCTTTCATATTAACTGCTGCCATTCCTACTATGCCAAAGCACTCAATTGCCATTGAGCCTGCATATTTTGCAATGACTTCAGGATTGATTGTAATGATTCCAAGATCTGTACTCATACTTCCCTTCATCATATATTCCCTCCAATTCTATAGGTTCTTTCCATATATAACATGACTATTATACTATTACTTTTTGTTTTTTACAATACAGTTTTGATTTTTTTAAAATAACACTTGCATTACTCGAAAGATTCTGATAGAATATCATTGTTATGAGTCTAAAAGACCAGTTTAGATTGTTAGGAGGTGCAGTCATGGCTAAATGTGCTATTTGTGAAAAGGGTGCTCATTTTGGAAACAATGTAAGCCACTCTCATAGAAGATCACCAAAAATGTGGAAATCAAATGTGAAGTCTGTAAGAGTTAAGACAGAGGGCGGTTCTCAGAAAATGTACGTTTGTACTTCTTGCCTGAGATCAGGACTCGTTGAGCGTGCTTAATTCTCGTTTGATGATTCAATATGACACGGTATAAAGAACTTTATCTGTTTCTTCGGATAAAGTTCTTTTTTTATCTGCAGAACAGACAATATGCCAGTACAATACCAGTAATTGCGATCACAGTTCCCCATAAGACATCAGAAAGCAGCATCATGACGATCATTCCTGCTGCAAACCAAAACAATGCAAATCCAAAAACTTTCTTCACAATACTGCTCCCAATATTTTCTATATTCTAGTAACTATTTTATTCTGCATCCAGAATATCTGCTACATCTTCTTCTGTTAATTTTTCATCTTTTGATGTAAAACGGTCTACCACATCAGGTACCATATCCAAAAGTTTTGTAATTGTATCCTGATTCTTGATATTCACAAGTTTCGTCTTTCCATCCTGAATAACGATCACAGCACTCGGTGTGATCTTTCCACCGATTCCACCGCCTGCTCTGTCTTTCTTTTCAGCGTTAAAAGAACCTGCTCCAATACCAAAAGAGACATCTACCAATGGAAGAATGATTGTTCCGTTGATATGGATCGCATCTCCGACAACTGTCTTTGATGAAACAACGCTGTCCATTCCCTGAAAGAGTGATTCTACTGTTTCTTTAAATTTGTTTCCGTCTGCCATAATCCTGACTCCTCTCATTTTATATATTTTCTAATGTGTTTGTAGGTAATCTTCACATCTTTATTCCAGAATAGCTTCCATGCAGGAACAGCAAAGTAAATAACCCGGATCTTCCCTTCTGCAGATGCATTTCCCTCCAGCTTTCGTTCTTCAAAATCCGGCTGAATCTGAACATACTCACCAATCAGTCCGTAAATGCTCCCCAGAAAAGCTAACATATATCCTGTCCAGGAAGGATCACTGAATCCAAATGTAACATTCGCCTGAAGCTTTTTAGGCTTCAGAACATGTAACAGATGGCATAATTCTTTCTTCACTGCCTCGAATGCCCGTTGATGATTCTCGTAAGTTAAAAAAGCGGTCAGAAATTCTTTTTTCTCTCCTGCTTTTTTTATAGTACCACAGAGTTTCTGAAATGTATATTTGATTTTTTTCAATTTAGATTCCGTCTGTACGTTTTCGGGCCTGCGCTCCTCTCGAACTTTCGTCTTTTCTGTCTCTGACTCTTTTTTTATCTCTGGCTCTTTTTCTGATGCTTTCTCAATTTTCACATCTTTTTCCGGTGGATTATTCTTTACTTCCGTCTTCTTACCTTCCAAAGGTTCTTTTTCCAACGGCTCAGGAACCACCGGCTTCTCTGACGTTTCCTTTTGTT
>PPYE01357906.1_pt1 | contig 27229 bp, 22 predicted proteins | sample 1559881 | NCBI WGS metagenome assembly PPYE01 (sample SAMN08240022, study PRJNA423297) | Human gut metagenome, whole genome shotgun sequencing project. | reverse complement strand
TTTTTTGTGCAACTACATTTTACCACAAGGGTTCGCTATGGATTTTTAAGTGTTCAACTTAATTATACAATCCGCCATTATTTAAAATCTATCAATTGCTCTGATACTCGAGCATAAAGGGGAATATTAAAATATCACAAGTGTATTTTAAGGAATCATTGCCTTTAAGCATATATAATCATATAAGAGCATAATGATATATGTCAGTGACATAATAAGGTAGCTATTAAGCTAGTTAATTATTATTTTATGAAATACATAAAGGTGAAATAATGAGACACATTTTAGAAGTAAATGTAGATGATCGAGGATATGGTGGAGTTTTTGCATTTGTATTGAATGTGCTGGAAAGCATTGACCATCAAAAGTTTATTTTGGATGTCTGCACATTTGAAAAATTCGATGATGAGCGTCATAAGGATAGATTTATCCGATATGGTGGCAGAGTGTTTGATTGCTGGGGGACCGGAAATTTCATGGAAAAGCAACTCCAAACCTGTATAAAATTTTATCGGATGTTGAAAGAACATCCTTATGAAGTTGCTCACATCCACTCAGATGTAGCTTATAAGCTACTTCTTTATGGTCTCACTGCTAAAATTGGTGGTGTGAAGACTGTCATTGTTCATTCCCACTCAACAGGAATTGAGGGACGCCATCTCACTATAAAAAAGATACTGCAACAGCTTTCTAAATTTACATTATCATACACCAGTTTTGTGAAATTTGCCTGTTCTAATCTCGCTGCTCGATGGATGTATGAAAATCCTGAAAAAGCTATTATCATAAAAAATGGAATAGTTACGGATAAATTTGCATATTCTATTGAGACAAGGAGGTACATTCGTAATAAACTTGGGGTTAAAAATGAATATTTAGTTGGAACTGTTGGCCGATTTACTCCCCCAAAAAATCCATTTTATGAATTAAAAATTATAAAAGACATATTTCAAAAAGACTCAAATGCTAAGTTTTTATGGATTGGTTCCGGAGATTTGAAGCATGAAATAGAAGAAAAAGCAAAATCTTATGGTATTTATAATCGGATTATCTTTTTGGGGAATACGGATCATGTTAATGAGTATTATCAGGCCATGGATTGTTTTATTTTACCTAGTAAATTTGAAGGATTAGGAATTGTTTGCATTGAAGCTCAAGCTGCAGGACTCCCCATTATAGTTTCTAATAAGGTACCAAGAGAAGTACGCCTTACAGAAAATGTTAAGTTTTTGTCGATTGATAAGGATCCATCCACATGGGTGAAATATATTTTGCAATATAAGGGAATGAAGAGAAAAAATGTGAAAGAAGAAATCGTAAAAAAGGGCTACGATATGGCTGACAGTATAAAAAAGATAGAAACCTTTTACGCGAGGTAAAGAAATTTGTAAAATGTTAATTTTAGAAGGATATTGATGCATATTCTTCTTGGTGATGTAATTTTTATACTTATGGTTGGAGCAAAGGACTTATAATCCTGTCTGGTACGACGGCCGAACCGATAAACACCTGTAAGAAGATTGAAGAAGCATTTACGTCAGTTTGCAATACCCTTCTAATCAATATCACAGATAAGGAGAATGAAAGATTTGTCCATCTGTTGGAGAGAAACACTTCACCTGCTTTACAGTGCCTAGTAAAATAGGGAGCAGGATTAAGTTTTTCCTGAATTGGACCTGTTTTGCTGGAATATAGATATAAAAGGGATTTATTGGAAGCAGTTTGTTGTATAGAGAATAAAAAAATCCTATTTCTTCTATTGGAGACGTGGAAATATGTCGGTATGAAAGGATACAATTTTATTGCAAAAGTTGTCATGTTACATAAAGATAAACTACTCTCTTTTTGGGGGCATGCACAGTTTTGGTATGAATCTACAGGAGAAAAATATGATAGGTAGTGAATTGAGGCATATAACGGAAGAATCCTGGTGATGGCTGTAGGTAATTATTTATTATATCGAGACGGATGAAGGATTGTTGTTTTATAGGTGATGCGAACTGGAGCCATCCTTTTGATATTTTATATGATGGGAATAAAAAGTTCATGAGAGTCGTTGTTCTTTATATTTCTTTTTTATATTTTAAAAGACTATTATCGGAAATTATATAGGGAGATGCAAATATGCTAGAACTATTTAAATCTATTTTTTGGTCAATACCGGGACTTTCGGTGGAAGAAAAAGAGAAAATATTTTTTAAAATTAGAAAAATTGTAAAACAAGATAACCAAACGATAGATAAAAATAATATGGAAGAAGTTTTGCTTTCTTATCGAGATCAGGTGCTGAACATTCCTACAATGCAAGCAAAGGATTACCGGAAACTAAACCCGAATTCTTTTAATAGACAAAAAAATGATTTAAAGTTATTTGCTTTCTATTTGACACAATATACGCCAACAAAAGAAAATGATGAGTGGTGGGGGAAGGGGGTCACTGAGTGGAATAATGTTTGCAGAGCAGTTCCGGAGTTTGTAGGGCATTACCAACCACGCTTGCCTGGAGAATTGGGATTTTATGATTTGCGGATAAAAGACAATTTTCTTCGTCAGGCTGAGTTAGCAAGATTGTACGGCATTTATGGATTTTGTTTTTATTATTATTGGTTTGATGGACGTAGACTTTTAGATAAACCATTAGATTTATTTTTTACTAATAAAGATATTGATTTACCTTTTTGCTTGTGTTGGGCTAATGAAAGCTGGAAGAGTACTTTTTCTTCTGGAAGTGCGGAAACTACTTTAGTACAACAACGTCATACGGTAGAAAGTTATAAGAGTTTTATAAAAGATTTTGTAAAATATTTAGATGATGATCGTTATTATACTATTAATGGGAAAAAGGTTATTGTGATTTATAAACCCCAAGATATACCGGAGCCTCGAGAGGTAATAGAATATTGGCGTGAGTATTGTTTTAAACATGGTTACGGAGATATTTATCTAATTGGTGTTTGGCGGGCGCCAGAGCCTTATAACATTTTAGAAATGGGATTTGATGCGGCTGTAGAATTTCAGGCAGCTAGTCTATTAGAATATGTTTGTAATCAGAAGATAAATAATCGGCTTCAATTTGTTGGTGAAGATTATAGTGCGGATATCTATAGTTATAGAGATTTAGTAAATAATGAAGTATACCGGAAAAATTTTGATAAAGAAAGATTGATTCATTCTATTTTTCCTATGTGGGATAATACGGCTCGAAGAAATAATCATGGAGCATTGATCTTTCATGAATCTACGCCAAAACTTTATAAAAAATGGTTAAAAGATTTAATCGTTGATAATTTCCAGCGAAAAGATATTGATGACAATGTTGCATTCTTAAATTCTTGGAATGAATGGGGAGAAGGTTCCTATATTGAACCTGATAAGTACTGGGGATACGCTTATCTTCAAGCTACTCGGGAAGCGATTGAGGAATGCCGTAAGGTAATACTTAATAGCAATGATAAATGAATAGTGATACAGGTTAAAGTATACGGTAATAACTGCTATATCTTTTGAACTATGTTAATAGAAATTGGAATAGTTTCAAAGCAATGATTTGAATTGCCTGTATGTAAATTTAGGAGTAAGAATGAGTATCCAGGTTGCCTATTTCCACCCATCTTATGGTGCAGAGAATAGTTTTATATATCTTTTGACGGCTATATTATTTTTGCTTGCTGTTATCCCCTTTATAAAAAGCAAGTTTGATGTGTTAAATCCGTCTTTTATATACAGCGTTTGTTTGGCAGGATTCTGCATGCTGGCGGCTATATATACGGAAAAATGGGATTTACCTATGCACTTTAATACGGCAGTTATTATGATTGTTATGTCAATATTATTTCTTGTTGGAGGATTAACGGCAGAATTTTATTGCTTATCAATAAAGAATGATCTGAAACTAAAAACTGAGAAAACACAAGGCTTTTTCATAAGTTGGCCGTTATGGTTTATCTTTGTTATCCTTTTAGTATTTTTGGCATATTTGAATTATGCAGATTTTCTTAATGCTGCAAGTCAGATTACTAAAGAAACAGAATTTTCGAAAATGTTGAAACCATTTGTTGAAGGATTGATGAGTCATGTTATTACTTTGCCAAGATGGAATGAATATCGATTCCGTTTTGCCAATGGACTGGCTTACCTTTCCATCATGGCTGTATGGATAAACATCATGGCTCGCCAGTATAAAGAAGCCTTAAAATGGGGAAGCTTTGTTCTTCTATTTATTCCTTTCCTGGTTTTGACAGGTGGCAGGCAGCATTTCATGTATTTGGTGATGTTTTCTATGGTTAGTTTCTTCTTAATCTATAGAAGAAATCACAAAGGAGTATGTGCTTTATCTAAAGAATTGGCGATTATAGGGATTGCAATAGTGGTTTTTATGATTTGCTTTTTAGGAATTGGGATTATTAATGGTAAGATTGGCTTCAATAAGAGCTTTCTGGATGTCATTGTCCATTATGCGGGAATCAATATTTCTGCCTTTGATGTTTATGTTAATGAAATGGTAATGCCAGTTACGCAGTATATTGGATCATCAACTATGGTTCCTATATATGGATTTTTAAACGCTCATGGATTTAATGTACCTCAGTTTTCTCAGTATATAACTCTTTTTACAGCTTTTGGGCAGATAACAACAAACGTGTATACTGCTTTTTGTCGCTATATCCACGATTTTGGTTATTTCGGGTGCGGTATTGTGATGTTTTTGTTGGGATTTTTTTATACATTTACATATAGAATTTTATATTATCAAGGCTTAAAAAACTGGATGATCCTGTTGTATGCTTCCATTGTTTATCCCATCTTCCTTATGGGAAGAGAGGAACGCTTTTTCAATGAAATATTATCAACCAGTAAAATCAGTTTTCTTATTGAAATGCTAATATTGTATAAATTTTTTGAATTTCTTAGCAAACGGAGGATGAATAGCGATGAGTTTAAGAGTCATCATTAAAAAGTGGTACGTGATTTTGATTTGTGCCGTGATATGTGCCGGTGGTCTTTATTATGAAAAGAGTAGAGTCGTTCCTGTTGCTCCACAAACAGGAGATATAACATATATTCGAGTTGTAAAATTTGATCAGATCCCTACAGAGACTTTAAAAGATACAAGCGAAGAAATAAAAATGGGTGCATTGGTCAAGTCATGGCCGAATCTATCCATGCTGACATATGGAATGGAAGATAATATCGACATGCAAAGGCTCAATCAGAAATGGGGAAGTATGGCCCAGTCTCAAAAATTCGATTGGCTTACCCAGCATTTTCGCATCAATTGGATAGGGCCAGGAATGTATGAACTGATTTTTCAGATGAAAAAAGAGGAGGTAAAGGATGCTGAATATATTAAGGAAAATCATGAAAAGCTTATAGGAGTATACGAGGATTATTTTCAGAAATCTGCCGGTATGGTAACGAATGATACGAATCTGACAACGGTGAAAAATTTTGAGCTGGTTGAGGAAGCCGGTATGCCGACAGTAAAGCAGATTGAAAAGAAATATGCAGTTATTGGTTTTGTACTGGGAGCTTTGGTCGGCGTAGTGATCGTCATGGTATGGGACGCAAGAAAGCGAATTGCTCAGAAATGAGAAGGTAAAAGAACGTGAATCTCCTTAATACCCTGAAAAATATAGCCTATTCTTTCGGCGCCAATCTTACCTCGCTATGCATTTCCATATTCATGGTTATGTTCGTACCGAAGTTTCTCAGTGTCAATGATTATGGCCTATGGCAGCTTTTCCTTTTTTATTTTTCTTATTTGGGATTTCTTCATTTTGGATGGGAAGATGGAATTTACCTGCGTTATGCCGGGAAAAATTATGATGAACTTGATCGAAAGACTTTCGCTGGGCAGTTTTATGGAATTATAGCTTTGCAGATTGTTCTGGCTGTATTGGTCAGCAGTATTGGGCAGATTCTTGTGTCAGATTCGGTCAAGCGGACGGCTCTCATATGTGCAGTCTGGCTGGCTCCTTTTGTCAATTTCAACAATCTGTGCAATTTCATCATGCAGATTACTGATCGAATAAAGGATTACGCTAAGCTTCTTCTGTCGGAGCAGGTTCTGTTTTTCTTGGGTGTAGTTTTTTTTCTGTTAGTTCTTCACTGTAATGAATTTCGGTATATGTATTATGCCAAGCTGCTTTCTGTGGTTGGTATTACCTTAGTCAGTGGATATCTGTGCCGCAGCCTGCTGCGGCACAGATATCCATTGAAACAGGTTCTGACGGAAGCCGGAGAGAACCTGCTGGTAGGCAGCAAACTGATGCTGGCCAATATTGCTAGTATGCTGATTATCGGTATTGTGCGCTATGGGATTTCTATAGGATGGGATGTGGCAACTTTCGGTAAGGTCTCTTTGACACTGGGGGTTTCCAATTTCCTTATGGTTTTTATCAATTCAGTGAGTGTGGTCTTTTTCCCCATTGTAAAAAGAATGGATGAGTCTCGAAGGGCGAATGCTTATGCCACTATCCGTAATATGCTTGATTTTATTCTTTTTGCAGCTTTAATTGGTTATTATCCCCTGAGATGTATTCTTGCCTGGTGGCTGCCAAAGTATGCGGACAGTCTAATATACATGAGCGTGCTCTTTCCTGTCTGTGTCTTTGAGAGCAAGGTAACGCTCTTGATTAATACGTATTTGAAGAGCATGAGGAAAGAGTTCCTCATGCTTGAAATCAATGCGGTAAGCGTGGCTTTTTCTTTGATTGTCACAATCTTTACGGTGGGAATATGGCACAATTTGGATGCTGCGGTCTTTTCTATTGTCTTGGTTTATGCTTTCCGGTGTGTGCTGGCAGAGTATCATGTGACAAAGCTTCTTGGGCTGGATCTTAAGATGGAAATGCTGGAAGACCTGCTGATGTGTAGCATTTTTATTGTTAGCGGCTGGGTGTTTGACAGTTTCCTCTGCATGGTGGTTTATGGGGTTGTATATATAGCGTTTGTGCTTATCCATCGGCGTAGTCTGCAGCAAATTATCGGTATGGTAAGAAGGTAACCATAGTATGTTTATTTTGATAAATAAGGAAATGTATACATGTACTGATATTGTTATAAATGCTATAGAATAATTTTATGAACATCATATTAAAAATGATTCTGCCAGGAGGCGTAAGATGAAAGGTATTATTCTTGCCGGAGGTTCCGGCACAAGGCTTTATCCATTAACCAGGGTGACATCGAAGCAGCTGCTTCCTATTTATGACAAGCCCATGATTTTTTATCCTCTTTCCACGCTGATGCTGGCGGGAATACGTGATATTCTGATTATTTCTACTCCTCAGGATCTGCCGAATTTTGAGCGTCTTCTGGGAGATGGTTCCCGGTTTGGCGTTCATTTGTCCTATAAGGTGCAGCCCTCTCCGGATGGTCTGGCCCAGGCTTTTATCCTTGGGGAAGAGTTTATAGATGGTGAGCCATGTGCAATGATATTGGGGGATAATATTTTCTATGGTGCTGGGTTAACTAAATATCTGAAGGCGGCTGCAATGAATAAAGTGGGAGCTACCGTTTTTGGGTATTATGTAGATGATCCGGAACGATTTGGCGTGATTGATTTTGATGAACAGGGAAGAGCTAAGTCTATTGAGGAAAAACCAGCTCATCCGAAGTCGAACTATGCCGTTACGGGGCTCTATTTTTATGACAGGCATGTTTGTGAATATGCAAAGACCATCCGGCCTTCTGCCAGGGGAGAGCTGGAAATCACAGATCTGAATAAAATTTATCTGGAAAAAGGTAAGCTCAATGTAATTACCCTGGGCCGCGGGTATGCCTGGCTTGACACAGGGACTATGGACTCCCTGTATGACGCATCCGTTTTTGTCCGCTCCATTGAGACTAGGGCCGGTATCCATATCTCCATGCCCGAAGAAATCGCCTATGTGAACGGGTGGATAGATAAAGAAGCCCTGGCAGAAAGTGCTAAGCAGTATGGTAAGAGTCCTTATGGAAAGTATCTGATGAAGGTAGTGGAGGGGAAAGTAAGAATGGAATAATGGCTATCGGCTTCCGGCTATCGGCTTCCGGCTATCGGCTGTCGGCTACGGGCTCCCGGCTGTCGGCTTCCGGCTTCCGGCTATCGGCTTTCCGCTATCCGCTGACCGTATGGAGGTTGATTATTATGGCTATGGATTATCGACGACTTGAGGTATGGAAGAAATCCATGCTGCTGGTGAAAACGGTATACCCGCTGATCGAAAGGCTGCCGCAGGAAGAAAAATATGCATTAGGCAATCAAATACGCAGGGCTGTCACATCTATTGTGCTTAATATTGCGGAGGGAACCGGACGAAATTCGGATAAGGAATTACGTTATTTTCTCACGGTAGCCCGCGGTTCCACAGCTGAAGTGGAGGCCCAGCTGCTGATTTGTATAGAATTGGGCTTCTTTTCAGAGCAGGATGCTGCTTCTGCCTTACAGCTGTGTGATAATGTGAAGGGAATGCTTTATCGCTTTATAGAGCGGGTTGGCTCGACACAGTAGAAATCAGACTATAAACATCGGTTACTTGTTCACATAATTTGAGAAAAAAGGTAAGCAAAATCGGAAAGCGGTAAGCGGACAGCGGATAGCTGCGCCTCACACCGTATGAGAGGAATGGAAGATACCTGAATATAAATCCCATCGATACCTGTAGCGCTATGGCATGAGATGGGGCGGCATAACAAAAACCGGTTAGCTGTTCACATAATTTGAGGAAAACGGTAATCAAAAATCGGAAAGCGGTAAGCGGACAGCGGATAGCTGTACTTCACACCGTATGAGAGGAAAGGTAAAGTGTAATTATGACTATCATCATCACCGGCGGCGCCGGATTTATTGGTTCTAATTTCATTTTCTATATGATGAGAAAGTATCCGGACTATTGCATCATTTGTCTGGATAAGCTGACCTATGCAGGAAATCTGTCTACTCTGACACCGGTCATGGATAAGCCGAATTTCCGCTTTGTGAAGATGGATATCTGCGACAGGGATGCCGTATATGGCCTCTTTGAAGAGGATCATCCGGATGTGGTGGTGAATTTTGCGGCGGAATCCCATGTGGACCGTTCCATCCTGAATCCGGAAATTTTCTTGGAAACGAATATTATCGGTACTTCTGTCCTTATGGATGCCTGCAGGAAATATGGCATCGGCCGGTACCATCAGGTATCCACTGACGAGGTATATGGAGATCTGCCCTTGGACAGACCGGATCTTTTCTTTACGGAAAAGACGCCCCTTCATACCAGTTCTCCTTACAGCAGCTCCAAGGCTGGAGCGGATCTTCTGGTAGGCGCCTACCATCGTACCTATGGCCTGCCGGCTACCATTTCCCGCTGCAGCAATAACTACGGATCTTACCAGTTCCCGGAAAAGCTGATACCTCTCATGATGATGAACGCTCTGGAAGATAAGCCCCTTCCGGTGTATGGGGATGGGAAAAACGTAAGGGACTGGCTCTATGTAGAGGACCACTGCAAGGCCATCGACCTCATCATCCATAAAGGCACCGTAGGGGAGGTCTACAATATCGGCGGCCATAACGAAATGGCAAACATCGACATTGTGCGGCTTATCCTCAAGGAACTGGGAAAACCGGAAAGTCTTATCACCTATGTGAAGGATAGAAAAGGACATGACCGGAGATATGCTATTGACCCGGCCAAGATTCATAAAGAACTGGGATGGCTCCCGGAAACGAAATTTGCTGATGGAATCAAGAAGACTATTCACTGGTACCTGGACAATAAGCCCTGGTGGCAGAATATTGTGAGCGGAGAATATCAGAATTATTATAAGAAGATGTATGGAGATAAATTAGCAGGCAGCCGTTAGTGGTTAGCCTTCAGCAGCTAAATGTTACCAAGAGACGATGAATTCGTTGATTCGAAAATCGAGAAAATGACGATGAGCAGTGTGTCTTCATATGGTGATGTGATTTTTTACTGGTCGCCGATATGCTGGGTGCTGACTGCTGCTTATTGACAATAAACCGCAAAATTAGGAGATAACAATGAAGGTATTAGTGACTGGTGTTAATGGCCAGCTTGGCCATGATGTGATGAATGAATTGGATAAAAGGGGCCATAAAGGTATTGGCAGTGGCATGAGACCAGCATACAGTGGCATGAAAGATGGAAGTGCTGTAACAAAATTACCATATATTTCCCTTGATATCACAGACAAAGCAAAGGTGGAAAAAACGATCTCCGAAATACATCCGGATGCAGTCATTCATTGTGCCGCCTGGACAGCCGTAGATGCAGCCGAAGAAACAGAAAATATTTCAAAAGTTCGTGCGGTTAATGCTAATGGAACAAAATATATCGCTGAAGCATGTAAAAAAATTAATGCCAAGATGCTCTATATCAGCACAGACTATGTATTCAATGGGCAGGGAACAAAACCCTGGGAACCTGACGACAGGAATTATAAACCGCTGAATGTATACGGCCAGACAAAATTGGAAGGCGAACTGGCCGTTTCAGAGAGACTTAGCAAATATTTTATTGTCCGCATAGCCTGGGTCTTTGGAAAGAATGGCAATAACTTTGTGAAAACTATGCTGAAAGTGGGTAAAACCCATGATACTTTACGGGTAGTTAATGATCAAATTGGAACACCAACCTATACTTATGACTTAGCCCGGCTTTTAGTAGATATGGTAGAAACGAATAAGTATGGTTACTATCATGCTACCAATGAAGGAGAATTTATTTCCTGGTATGATTTTGCCTGTGAAATTTTCCGACAGGCAGGGTATACGACGAAGGTTATTCCTGTGACTACAGAAGAATATGGTCTAAGTAAAGCCAAACGACCATTCAATTCACGTCTGGATAAGAGCAAACTGATGGAAAATGGATTCAAACCATTGCCGGATTGGAATGACGCACTGAAGCGGTATCTGACCGAAATCAGAAAATAGAAATAAAAACAGAGCGGATAATTCTACAGACTATATGCACATAAATATCGAAATTGAGGGAGCGAAATCATGGGACAAATAAAAGTAATTAAAAATGTAGGAAACATTGAAGGCCTCTGTATTATTGAGCCTGCTGTTCATGGAGATGAACGGGGCTATTTCATGGAAACCTATAATCAGAAAGACATGGAAGAAGCCGGATTTCATATCGACTTTGTCCAGGATAACCAGAGCATGAGCACGAAGGGGGTCCTTCGCGGACTCCATTTCCAGAAGCATTATCCCCAGTGCAAACTGGTAAGGGCCGTGCGTGGCAGCGTTTTCGATGTGGCTGTGGATCTGCGGGCCGACTCCCCAACCTATGGCAAGTGGTATGGGGTGGAGCTGACAGAAGAAAATAAAAAACAGTTCCTCATTCCCGAAGGCTTTGCCCATGGCTTCCTGGTTCTTTCCGATGTTGCAGAATTCTGCTACAAGGTGAACGACTTCTGGCATCCCAATGACGAAGGCGGTATGGCCTGGAATGATCCGGAAATCGGCATCCGGTGGCCGAAACTGGTGGGCGAATATAAAGGAACACCGTCGGCAGAAGGATATACCCTGGATGACGGCACTCCGCTGAACCTCAGCGATAAAGACCAGAAGTGGCTAGGGCCCAAAGATATGTTTAAATTTTGAAATAGTCGTATGGTAATTTGTACGTTGCATTATTGAATAAATGACTATAGTTGTGTTGGTAGTATGATTGATTTTATTGCGTAGTGTATATGAATTAACAATAGGTGAATAACCTTATTATCAATCGTTTATCTAGAAAGGGAAAGTTAATGATGCGAATTCTTTTCCAAAGTAGACCAAACTTGCTGGCAGAGATAGGTGGAGATAGCACGCAGGTACTTAAGACGAAGGAAGCTATTGAAAAGATGGGTCATACGGTTGATATAGATTTATCAGAGAATGCCGATGTTTCTAAGTATGACATTGTCCATATTTTCAATTTGCAAACTTTCGATGGTACCAAAGCACAGATATATAATGCCAGAAATCAGGGGAAGCCGGTTGTCCTTTCTACAATCTGGTGGGATTTCCAGTATATGGATCTTGATGATGATTATCGCAATTTCCGCGGGTGGAAGTACCATCTATGCCTATTTCTTTTGACTTCTTTATTTTGGGTTAACAAATATAAAAGAATTTATTTTTTCGACAAGCTGCTGTTTCATTTAAGGAAGAGAAAGAATGGACGTATCATTCTAAATTCGGTTGATTGGCTTCTCCCCAATTCAGTTGCGGAGTTGGAAATTTTGACGCAGGATTTTAGTATGCCAGAACTTCGACAGAAGAGCAGTATTGTTGTTAATGCCATAGATAGTACGAAGAATCCGGAAGCACTTTCTTCCGGATGCCAGGAAGAGTTGGATAGGCTGCCTGATGATTATGTCCTGTGTGTAGGAAGAATTGAACCGACAAAAGGACAAGCAAAAATTATCAGAGCTATGATGGTTGAGAAAGAAATTCCTCTGGTCTTTATTGGTCGAGGTATAGAGAAGCCATATGGACAATGGTGCAGGAAACTTGCAGATAAAAGAGGGAATGTGTTTTTTGTGCCTCAGGTTGATCATGATTATCTTGGAGCTTTCTACCAAAAAGCTAAGGTGCATGCACTTCCTAGTCTTAGAGAGTCACCGGGATTAGTTTCCTTGGAGGCAGCTCTTTACGATACCAACATTGTAACGTCTTTTCAGGCACCAACTTGGGAATATTTTGGAATGGATGCATTTATTTGCAATCCTGAAGATTTATCATCAATTCATGATGTTATTTTAGAGGCGTATCATTCTGAAATCCATAAAAATCTCAAAAAACGAATAATCACAGATTTTAACTGGATGAGAACAGCGGAGCAGACAGTTATGGCTTACAAGAAGATTTTAAAAGTGGTAAAACATACTAAAACTGGAAGCAACGTAGACGAGGAGGGACCCTGGAATGCCAGAAAAAATTGGGGGGGGGTAGAACATACAACAGATTGCGCGCGGCGTGAAACAGTAAATGGTATGTCGCGTGCTAAAAGTATGCTTTATCTATTGAATGTTAATTGGGATTGGATTAAGCAGCGTCCACAGTATCTGGCAGAAGCGTTAGCGGAGTTTTATTGCGTAGATGTTTATGAAAAATTTGCTTTTAATAAATCTTGCCTGACGAGAAACTCAGTGAACTCCGTCCATCTTCGCAGCTTTTTTCGTCTTCCTTTAGAAAGGTGTTCGCTTATTCATCGGATAAACGATGCCATGTATAAGATTCAGTTGAAATCAATAATTGAAAAATACGAATATATTTGGGTTGCAGATGTCAACTATTTCAAATTGATAAAACCATATATTACAAGTAGTCAATGTATCATTTATGATTGCATGGATGATGTGGTGGAATTTCCGCAATATACTTGCAATGAAAAACTCAAAGCAAAATATTTGAAAGATGAATTTGAGTTAATCAATTCTAGCTCGGTTGTTTTTACGAGTGCGAATCATCTGAAGAATGTTTTAGTGAAGAGGCATCCTGCTATCGATGTGAAAAAAATTTATGTTGTGAATAATGCGGTAAGTGATTCACTTTTGAATAGATATAGGGGAAAGAATTCCCTTTTGGCAAAGACAAAATCACTGAATAAGAATAAGGTGATTACTTATATTGGGACTATTTCGCAATGGATAAATTGGGACTTAATACTAAAAAGCCTTAAAAGCTTTGATAATATCGAATACCATTTTTATGGACCCCTTGATTGCACTGTACCCAGTCATGAGAGAATTTTCTATAAAGGTATATTGCCGCAGAATAAAATTGCAGACGCCATGCAAGCATCAGATCTTCTTGTCATGCCATTTTATGTTAATTCTTTGATTGAATCAGTGAATCCTGTCAAGCTTTATGAGTATATTTTATCTGGTATTCCTTCAATGGCTTGCGGATATAGTGAATCGGAAAAGTTTTCGGACTATGTGTATTTATATTATAATGAAAAAGATTATATGGATTTTATTTCAATGCTGTTGCAGGAAAAGCTTCCTACCAAAAATAAGAATGGCAAATATTTCGTTAGTAATAATACTTGGAGCCATAGAGCAAAAGAAATACATAAGATTCTGAATACTGCTGGTGCGTTTTAAATCCAAAATATTTTGTATATTTATTCATAAAGGATGAAATGACTGATGTCTAAATTATTAACCATTTCCATTGCGGCTTATAATGTTGAAAAAACAATAGAAAAATGCTTAGATTCTTTTTTGCCATGCAAGTATTTGAATGATCTCGAAATTTTTGTAATCAATGATGGCTCTAAGGATTGCACAGCAGAGATTGTATCGAGGTACGAAAAACATTATCCGGGCATTATCAAACTAGTGAATAAGGAAAATGGGGGCCATGGGTCTACAATCAATAAATCGTTGTCTCTGGCGACAGGAAAGTTTTATAAGGTTATTGATGGAGATGACTGGGTGGATTCGGTGGAATTGGATAAGCTCTGTGATTGCCTGAAATCTACAGAGGCGGAACTGGTCATTAATGATTACATGGAAGTGTATCCGAATCATAAGCGCCGTGTATCGCTACGCAATGGATATGTTACCGGAAAAATTTATGCATTTGACGATTTGCTGGTAGATACCAGCCATCTTCGGGATATGTTTGCTATGCACAGCTGTACAATTTTGACCCGAAGGCTCAGGGACGTACATATGCATATTACAGAGCATTGCTTCTATGCAGATACAGAATATGTATATTTTGTCGAACTGGCTGCGAGAACGGTTCTCTTTAACGACAGCTGCGCATACCAGTATAGATTGGGCCAGGCAGGTCAGAGTGTTAGTCCGGAAGGTATGTATAAGCATATTGAGGATTTAATAAAAATTGAATATTCTCTGATCCAGATGTATCACCGGGATTCAGCACAAATTAATAGCCCCGTAAGAAAAAAATATCTTTTTGCAATTGTGGATACAAGATATAGTATGCTTTTTGACTGCTTTACCAGAATTATTCAAAAGTGTGATAAAGATGGGCTTTTTGTTGAATTCCTGGGTAAGGTCAAGGACAATTATCCGGATATCTTGTCACAAATCCATTTATCTCGAACTAATAGTTATGTTGCAGGGGCTCCTGGGAACCGTGTACCTTGGATGCGTCACTTCCGTAAAACGAAAACATTTAAAGTTTTGAGGGCAGTGAAGCATCTGATTAAACCCGTACCGAATCAGTAAAAATGGTTACAAAGGTTTTGATATTCTATTTTTGAAAGGGAAGCTCCTCATGAAAATTCTATTTGTACTTGAAGGTAATCTGGATGTCCGTAATTGGTCGGGAACCACATTATCATTGTATGATATCTTGTCTGATTATGGTATGAAGGTATCGCCTTTGGAAATCCACTTACCCAAATATATTCGAGCCATTAATAAATGGAAAAGAAAAGTATCCAAGAATTGCTTGCTGCTGTAAATACGCAAAAAAACGGGGGGGTATACTGGCCACCAGTCAGTGGGTAGCTGATTCGTTTATCCGTGATTATGGAGTAAAGAGGAGTTCTGTATATGTAGTTCGCATTGGGGCGAATCATATGAAAGAGTATAAGTCTTCCGATATAAATCGTATTATTTCTGATCGTATTCAAAATATAAAAAGTATGTTAAGGATTCTCTTCGTTGGTGTGGATTGGGAAAGAAAAGGTGGTCCTGATTTCCTTGAACTCTGCAGAATGCTGAAGAAAAAAGGAATTCATTATCATGCTGATATTGCTGGATGTACACCAGAAATTCCGAATGAATTGAAGACTGATGTAGAAGTACATGGTTTTTTAAGTAAGGCTAATCCAGCCCAGAAAAAAATATTGGATGCTTTATATCAACATGCGCACTTTTTTATTTTACCGACACATGCTGAATGTACGGCTGTTGTATTTTGTGAAAGTAGCGCATATGCGTTGCCTTCCTTGTCATATCAAACTGGCGGATTAGGGTCTATTATAGAGAATGGTACGAATGGATTCTTATTTCCTTTGAATAATCCTGTTAATATGTCGGATTGGGTTAATTTTATTTTGATGTTACAGGCAAGCCCGAAGAAATATAGACAACTTTGTCTTTCATCCTATGATTTTGCAAATCATGAACTTACCTGGAAATCGGTTGGGAACAAAATAGTGAAAATTATAACCGAAAGAGGAACTCATGCTCAACAATCATAAGGCATTTCAGTGTTTGGAATGGGTATTCGTTTTTGCCTGTGGCCAAAGTCATGCCGAATGAGGTGTGGTCAATTATGGGTAAGCCTGCTATGCAGTATATTGTAGAGGAAATATTGTAGAGAAATTTATGGTCAGCGGCAATAAGACGATGTTTTCTTTCCTATATGCCAAGTGGCAATTAAAATCAATTTGATATTGCTCAGAGGAGAATTTAAGGATAATGGTTGGGAATGTATATGAAGAGACGTTTCCCAATTACACTTGCATATGTAGTAAACTACGCATTGTGCTGATTCAATACTGGCAGTAATAATTTATACCTTATATTCTATGATAAAATATTTCCATTGGTTTATAATAAGAATTTAGAGGTAGTAAGAGAGGACTCTAATAATATGGCGAAATACGATTATCTAATAGTAGGTAGTGGGCTTTTTGGTGCCTGCTTTGCCCATAAAGCTAAAGCAGCAGAGAAAAAAGTGTTGATCGTGGAAAAGCGAGACCACATTGCAGGGAATGTGTATACGGGAGATGTGGAAGGTATTCATGTCCATAAGTATGGTGCCCATATTTTCCATACGAACTTGAAGCATGTGTGGGACTATGTGAATCAGTTTGCTGTGTTCAACCGTTTTACAAACTCTCCAGTAGCCAATTATCATGGGGAACTCTATTCTCTTCCTTTTAATATGTACACCTTCAATAAGATGTGGGGCGTCGTGACACCGGAGGAAGCGGCTGCAAAAATTGAAGAACAGAAGAAAGCCGCTGGCATCACGAATCCAAAAAATTTGGAGGAACAGGCTATTTCCCTTGTGGGAACAGATATTTATGAAAAGCTGATCAAAGGATATACGGAAAAGCAGTGGGGGCGGCCCTGCAGCGAGCTTCCTGCATTTATTATCAAGCGGCTCCCGGTGCGTCTGACTTTTGATAATAATTACTTCAACGCACTCTATCAGGGGATCCCTGTCGGCGGCTATACGAGGATGGTGGGAAATATGCTTCACGGTATCGAGGTGAAGCTCGATGTCGACTATCTGGCAGACAAGGAGAAGTGGGACAGCATGGCGGAGCATGTCATCTATACCGGCCCGATTGATGCCTATTTTCACTACGCCCTTGGACCACTGGAATATCGCAGTGTGCGCTTTGAGACGGAAGTGTTGGATATACCCAATTTCCAAGGGAATGCGGCGGTGAACTATACCGACAGGGAGACACCCTGGACAAGAATCATTGAGCATAAATGGTTTGAATTCGGGAAGGATGAGCAGGGCAATGACCTGCCGAAGACCGTTATCAGCCGGGAATACTCGTCAGAGTGGAAGGTGGGCGATGAGCCTTATTATCCGGTGAATGATGAAAAGAATGCCATTCTTTATGCAAAGTACAGGAAGCTTGCGGATAAAGAAAGTAATGTTATCTTTGGCGGTCGACTTGGGGAATATAAGTATTACGATATGGATCAGGTCATCGCACGAGCTTTGGAAGTTAGCAAAAATTTGATAGGTGATTATTATTAAGGAGATGTAGAATTGATCTCACTAGAGAATTTTAATCAAAATTTTGATAAAATTGAACGTTGGCTTTTGTATCTAATGATAGCTACATTTCCTATTACTACTTTACCGAAACGCTATCCTCTTCCTGCCTCTATGCACAACCTGCCATTTGCTTTTTTAACTGTTGCTATTTTGGCGGCTGTTGTTTATTTTGCCTCACATAGAAAGCTCTATCCAGAAATGCAGAAAAAAGCAAAAATATATCTTACCATCTGTGTTGTCTGGCCACTTTTGTGCACAGTAATTGGTGCAGTGACCTTTCCTTATTGGGATAATACTGCTACAGCCTTTGTAAGGGAAACAAGCCTGATTCAAAAAATTGCTGGGGTTTACCCTGCAGTTCTTGATAATACAACCTTTTTGCGCTTGAAATATAGCAATTCTCTACTTCTTAGTACAATCCAAGGGCTTTTAGTACCGCTTTTAGGGATATATTTTGTCGTTTATGTGACATTCTATCATAAAACTAAAGAATATCTTCTGGATGTTATCAGCAGGGGCGCGGTGATTGGTGCATGTGCTATGGCAGTCTACTCTATAATAGAAATTCCCTGGATTTTGACAGGAAATGGCTTTTGCGCAGACCTTCTTAAAGTAATTAATGTACATTTGTACGATGTAGAAACAACCCATGAATGGTGGCCACCTATTCTTTGGAAGGGGCAACTTAGAAGTTTATCTCAGGAACCATCTTTCTTTGGGATTATTTCGCCTTTTATTCTGCCACTTCTCTGGTACAGGGCTTTTGGATTAAAAGAAAAGATGACGGTAGTAATTCTTATACTTTTTACTTATATGACTTATATGACCAGGGCACGGACAGCACAGGTCATTCTCCTTGGAGAACTTGTTATCCTTGTTATATTAACACTTTGGGGAAGATATCCGGAGTGGGGCAAAAAGCTGACTAAAATTTTGGCTTCTACGTTCTGCGCATTTTGTCTTTTTTTCGCTGTGCCGATTATAGTTGCTTCGTTTCATGAAATATCCAGTGTAGAAAATAGTTCTGTAAATGAGGATGTATATAATTATTTTCAGGAAGATTTATTTTCTGCCGGAACAGTATCCCAAAGGTCTAATTTAGCAAGGATAGGAAATACAGTGGCTTTAATCAATACAGGAATCCAAAATCCTGTATTTGGAATTGGAACAGGATTAGAAAGTGTATTTATTGCAGAAAATATGCCTGATTTTGCACAGGAGAGTGGTGAAGTACAACACTGGATTTCTATGCTTAGAGAAGAAGGTTTTTTGCAAAGTGGAATACCTGTGTTTAATACACTTGCAGCTGTTTTTGCCCGCTATGGATTAATGGGGCTGTTTCTATTCGTTGTACCTTTATTTTGGGTGGCTGTCAATGCTCTTAGGTGGAGAAAGACAATCTTTCATGATTATGGGGCAGTTTGTATTCTTGTTATTTTTGTGGGGCAGTGTGCAACCTTACTGAGTAACTGGTTTTTACTTACATATCCATTAGCGCTGGCAATGGCAATTTATCTTGTGCAGAAATGTAATATGGATTTGAGAATGAAATATAAAAAATGATTGATATGGATAAAATAGGGAGGTAACATCTTGACAGACAGACAGACAGACAGACAGAATTGACTTTATCTCTGTCCTGAGTGTTATCTCCGCTTTTGCTGTCGTCAGCCTTCATACAAATGGCTGCTTCTGGATATTTAGTCGGGATCGGTACTGGATTACAGCAAACTTTCTGGAATGTTTTTGGTATTTTGCTGTTCCGATTTTCTTTATGATTAGCGGTGCTACGTTGATAGATTACCCTCAACGGTATGATGCCAAGACTTATTTTTGCAAAAGGATTTCCAAGACTTTCCTGCCGTTTGTAGTATGGTCGCTGGTAGGTCTTGCAAATATGATAATGTGCGGAAAAGTAACATGGGAACAGATTACGCCAATATTTCTTTTTAATGGGATTTTTTCAACAAAGTTTATCTCTATCTATTGGTTTTTTATGCCTCTATTTGCCTTATATCTATCAATTCCTTTACTGGCAAGTGTCAAAGAAGAAAAAAAGAAAATTATTTTTTTCTATGGATTGGTCATTGGATTCATCTTTGATGCATTAATTCCTCTCGTGATTCATGTATTTTCCTTATCAATTAGCTCTCCGCTCCATATAGATATGTTTGCAGGAAATCTCATGTTTCTTTTTATCGGTTACTTATTGAGTAGGGGAGAATTTTCTAAGAAGATTAAGGTGATTATTTATATGGTTGCTGCCATTGGATTTCTTGTTCATCTCTGTGGCACATACATTCTTTCAATGGAAGCAGGGAGTATTATTTCAACTTTCAAGGGATATACAAATGTTCCATGTCTGCTTTATTCAACAGGTGTTTTTCTGTTCATCAAAGAGAATAGTGACCTGCTTATGAAAAATCATTTGGCCCATCATGTAGTGCAGAAACTGGCTGGTTATACTTTTGCTGTATATTTACTTCATCCATTCGTTATGCCGTTTATAGTAAGTAAATTCCATATCCCAGTTACTTCGATTATTTATCGTGTGTTGGGACCTATTGTCATTATTTTTATCTGCATAATTATCGCTGGACAGGACAGGACAGAACAGAACAGCGGATTCCATGGCTTGATTATTCTCGCGCCATTACAATTTTTTTTGTTATCCTCGTGCATGCAACTGAAAATCTTTATCCTATGAAGGCAGATGTCCTCATGACTATGAGCGGTCCTTCCCGCTTATTTGCTCCTATAGCTTTTACATTGGGGAGGATGGGGGGTACCATTGTTTCTTTTCCTGACGGGATATTTGCTTCTTGATCGGGACTATGATATATCTCGCATCAATCGTTTTTGGAGGAAAAACTGGCTGGCACTTTTCATGACGACGGAAATCTGGATTGTTTTGTACGATGTATTTCTTCGCGTATTTCATTTCCAGCACTGGTCAACTAAGGGAATTTTAAAGGATATGCTTTTTCTGAATCAGGTTCATATGGGGCACATGTGGTACATGCCGATGATTATTGGACTCTACGTATGCATCCCATTTGCTGCTCGGGCGCTGAAAGGAATTCCTAACAGAATATTGACATTTCCTCTGCTGCTTTTGGGGTCGTATGTATTCTGCGTGCCTTCCTTGAATCAGGTATATGGAGAGAATCCAGGGCAGGGATTTGTCCTAGATGTTGGGTTTTCAGGTGGAATATATGAAATTTATGTGGTGATGGGTCTCTTGGTTAAAAGAGGGCTTCTTGCTCGTGTTTCGGTGCGCACTCTCGGAGGGGGATGTTTTTTGTTCTTTCTACTGACGCTGGGCTCTGAACTCTTTGCTTACCACATGGGCCGGACGTATAATGTATGGTATAATTATTGTTTTCTTCTATTATCTTCTCTTTTCCTTTTCGAAGGATTGTCACATTTTTCGTTTTCCTTTGACCACTGATTGTTTTCATGGCTGGGAAGAAAGTCATTTGGACTTTATCTTGTTCACTTCCCATTTATCCTGCTTTTGAGAAATCCTATTTCATCGTTTTCAATTATAATGCTGGTGAAAGTGATTCTTCTATATGGAATGGTCTTGGGAATCAGTGTAGGAATTTGCCTTATTATCAGCTATTTTCCCAAAGTAGGACGCCTTCTTTTGTATGACCGCTAGCTTAGGACTTCTTCATGAAAAGTATTTCTAGAAATTATTTTTATAATTTATCATATCAGATCTTGACTCTTTTGACACCTCTCATCACGGCACCCTATATTGCCCGGACGCTGGGGGTTGATGGAATTGGTGAATATAGCTTCAGCTACTCTATCGTAGCTTATTTTGTGCTGCTCGCCGGTTTTGGAATACCCAGTTATGCCCAGAGGGAGATTGCCTATCATCAGGATGACCCGCATGAACAAAGCCGTATTTTCTGGGAAGTCATCAGTCTTCAGATTATTTTTGTGCTCTTAAGTCTTGCAGGATACTACATCTTGGGAAAGGTATGGGGGGTGGATTCTCAAATCTACTGGGTGCAGGCACTGAATATTGTGGCAATCTTTTTTGATGTGTCATGGTTCTTTCAAGGGCTGGAAGAATTTGGAAAAATTGTATTTCGAAATTTCCTTGTTCGTATTGCCAATATCGCTCTGCTTTTTCTTTTTGTTAAGACGCCAGACGATCTCATTTTATATACATTCATCATGGGCGGTATGAATGTATTGTCCGGGTTACTAATCTGCCTTTTTTTGAAGGATTATATCAGGGTAGTGCCTGTTTCGAAAATTCATCCTTTCCGTAATATTAGTACGGTGTTGCAGCTATTCCTGCCACAGATTGCTATTCAGGTGTATGTGATACTGGATAAAACAATGCTGGGCTTTTTTGCGGATACTTATACAGAAAATGGCTACTATGAGCAGGCGGATAAAATTGTGAAGATGTGTTTATCCATAGCGACTTCACTGGGAACTGTAATGTTGCCGCGCGTTGCGTTTACATTTGCACAGGGAAATATTGAAAAGGTGAGGGAGTATATGATGAAATCGTATCGTTTCATCTTTTTTCTCAGTATACCAATGTGCTTTGGTCTCATAGTCACTGCATCCAACTTTGTCCCCTGGTTCTTTGGCCCTGGATATGAACCGGTAGCTAAGCTTATTGCTATTGAAAGCACTGTTATCATTACCATCGGGCTCAGTAACGTAACCGGCGTTCAATTCATGGTGTCTACTAAGCGGCAAAATGAACTTACTTTCTCTGTGGTAGTCGGTGCAATTTTTAATTTCGTAATCAATTTATTCCTAATACCGGCATTTATGTCAACCGGTGTTGCCATTGCTACAGCCCTGACAGAACTGGTGGTGACTACAGTACAATTCTGGCTAGTGCGTGATTTCTTTTCTATCAAAGAGATTTTGAAACAATGCCGGACATATTTGGCTGGCAGTATTGTCATGATTTTTGGGGTCAGCTTTCTTGCGAAAACTCTTTCACCATCTATTTTGCATACACTTATCTTAATTATAGTGGGGGGACTTATGTATATTGCCTGTCTGCTATTGATGGAAGATGATATGCTTTGCTTGGCCATAGGGAAAGTGAAACGGAAGTTTTCACATTAATTGTCATTTAACATATAACGTAAAATTCACGGGGAGAAAAAATTGCAGAAAATTCGTAAAGCAGTGATTCCTGCCGCTGGATTTGGTACTCGTTTCCTTCCAGCAACAAAAGCTATGCCCAAGGAAATGCTGCCTATTGTAGATAAACCGGCTATTCAGTATATTGTGGAAGAAATCCTGGCCAGCGGAATTCAGGAAATCCTCATTATTTCCGGTCATGCCAAGCGGGCGATCGAGGACCATTTCGATTCTTCTCCGGAGCTGGAGCAGCACTTGATGGAATCGGGGAAGCTGAAGGAGCTGGAAGAAATCCGGAAGATTTCCGACATCAAGGTGCACTACGTGCGCCAGCCTTATATGAGAGGCCTTGGTGATGCCATCCTCTGTGCCAGAGAATTTGTAGATGGAGAGCCCTTCGGCGTTATCCTGGGTGATGATATTGTATACACAGGAAATGGAGAGCCGGCACTGAAGCAGCTCATGGACCGTTACTATGAAACGGGAAGTACAGTAGTAGGCTGTCAGGTGGTACCGGAGGAGAAAGTATCTGCCTATGGCATTATTCAGGGAGAAAGAACGGAAAATCCGGATCTGCTGAAGGTGGTGGATATGATTGAAAAGCCGTCGATTAAAGAAGCACCCAGCCGTTTTGCTGCTTTGGGAAGGTATGTGATTACTCCTGAAGTCTTTGATATCCTGGAGCAGACGAAACCCGGCAAGGGCGGAGAAATCCAGCTCACCGATGCCCTCCGTGTCATGGCCCGATGCGGGAATGTGTATGCCTATAATTTTACCGGCAAGCGATATGATACAGGCAATAAGCTGGGATATCTGAAAGCGGTAGTAGAGTTTGCATTACGGAGAGAAGATTTAGGAGAGGAATTCAGGGCGTATTTGAAGACGGTGGATATATAGTATTGAGGTGGACCAGGAGACTTGAAGACGGTCAGACTGACAGTGCGGGCATAGGCTGATCTTTTCATTTACGATGGGAATGTATGGCATGGGAAGAATTCTTGACGTTGCTGCCAATTGATGACGTAGAAGACAATGCTGCTTGTAGTGCCCTGGTCAATTTCTTTTATTATGGCAAAGGTGTGCTATAATATTTTGTAACATGACAAGGTCGTTGTTAAGGGGATCAGAGCGTTGGAACTTTTATCTATAGTAGTACCTTGCTTTAATGAGGAAGCTACAATACCGATTTTTTATGATACGGTAGAGAAAATCAAGGGGCAGATTGATGCAGAAGTTGAATATTGTTTCGTGGATGACGGGAGTAAGGACAATACCCTCGCTATTTTGCGTGACCTGAATAAAAAATCGGGGGGGGGTAGTCCGTTACATTTCTTTCTCTCGTAATTTTGGTAAAGAAGCAGCCCTTTATGCCGGACTTCAGATGGCGAAGGGCAATTATGTAGTAACTATGGATGTGGATTTGCAGGATCCTCCATCTTTGTTGCCTGAAATGTGGCAGATACTTCATAATTTGGATACGGATTATGATTGTGTGGCCACGCGAAGAACAACGAGGAAAGGGGAGCCGCAAATCCGCTCTTTTTTTGCGCGCCTTTTTTATAAGATTATCAATGAGCTGTCGGATACAGAGATTGTGGACGGAGCTAGGGATTATCGAATGATGAGCCGTCAGATAGTGGATGCGGTGATTCAAGATAGTGAGTATAATCGCTTTTCAAAAGGCATTTTTAGCTGGGTAGGTTTTCATACTAAGTGGCTGGCTTATGAAAATGTGGGGCGAAGTGCTGGGGAAACCAAATGGTCATTCTGGAAACTTTTCAAATATTCCATTGAGGGAATTTTGGCCTATACGACGATTCCTCTTTATTTATCATCTGTTATGGGCATTCTAATGTGTGGAGTATCGTTTATAGCTTTAGTGTTCATCTTTATCCGTGCATTACTCTATGGAGATTCTGTGGCAGGCTGGACATCACTGGTTTGCATCATTACACTTCTTGGTGGATTGATTCTACTTGCCTTGGGAATTATGGGGCTTTATATAGCTAAGATATATCTCGAGACGAAAAAGCGTCAAATTTTTATCGTGAGAGAAGAAAGATAAAGGAATTTTGTTATGAATAAATGGATTGAAACCATTGAACAATTAGTATACAAACTAGATGAATACTATAATAAAAAAATTGATAATAACAAGAAACTTGAATTTGTTGTAACTCTATTACTTATTCTGGGTATTTTAATTGAGATATATCTTTTAAATAAACCCACCCCATGGGTGTCTGATGATTTAACTAAAAGCAATTACCTTAATTATATTCAAGGGTGGTTAAATCATGCCAAAAACTTTTATTTAGAGTGGGGCGGTCGTGTATGGGGAGAACTTTTTACTCTATGGTTTTTAACCATACCTAAGAGAATATTTAATTATATAAATACATTTGGCTATTTACTGTTTGTTGGTCTTATTTATATAAACATCACTGGCAAGTGGAAATGGTCTCCCTCTATTATTGTTTTTGTTAATTTCTCGTTATTCTTATGTTTGCCGGCATTTGGCCAGGATATTCTTTGGGTTTCTGGGACCGGGAATTATATGTGGGCCAGCCTTATACCATTATTGTTCCTATCTTTTTGGAGATTCTATTTAAACAAAGCTTATCAGTTTGCCCAAAATCCGATTTTCATATGTATATTATTTCTGCTGGGGATAATGACCGGGTGGTCTAACGAAAATGTATCTGTTGGAATTTTAGGAATGTTAATACTTTATATGGTTATATATCGAATTCAGTATTTTAAAGTTCCTGCATTCGCAATAAGTGGATTTATGGGTACTGGGATAGGAGCTGCATTGCTGTGGTTGGCTCCTGGTAATTTTGTTAGATTTGCTACGGAACATCACACAAAATCTATTCTGTCCATATCAAAAGCAGTCATTCATAATGTAAAAGCACTGCTGGATCCAAACGCAACACTTGCATTGGTCATCTTATTTATATTGTTTATTTTATTAGAACGAAGTAAAAACAAAAAAATTGCTTCTGTTTATTTCATAGGATCTGTTTTATCTGCGGCAGCTTTTGGGCTCATAGGTCATATTGAAAATCGCGTATTTTTGGGATGCACAGTATTATTAATTATTGCAGCGGGGATTCTTTATAATGATTGGAATTATAATAGTAGAATTAGAAAGGTAAGAGTACTGATAACACTATGTCTGCTATTATCATCAATAAGTTTTTACCATATGGCCGAAGATGGAATAAATGATTACGCAGCACGGTGGAATGAGAATCTCGAAATCATTGCGGAAGAAAAAGCAAAAGGTAATTTGGATGTTTATGTAAACCCAATAACCCCATTAAATAAGTTTTGTGCCACTTATGGACTAGATGATATTAAACCTCATGATGAGAATCAAAATTGGTTAAATAAGGGGATTGCACAATATTATGGTCTGCATACCATTCAATCCATTCATGTACATCCCGAAAAACAACCTGATTAAAAATCAGAGTTTTTTATAAAATTGCTAAGAATCATATTACTTTCACTGGTAAAATAAAAATCGGATAAGGGGAAATGAGATAATTAATATTTTAGCCCTTTATCCGATTTTTTGGTTTGTTCAAACCCCTTGAAGCTGTTATTATGTTAACTTTATGATTGCACAATATGTTTAATTAAAAGAAGTAATACTGCAATTTGCTAGTATCAATTGGTTCTGTTATACTACTAATAGGAATCCAAATGTAAACCTGTATTTCATTTACGGTTCCGCGACGGTATCTATAGAGATGCTGGAAGGCTTCATAAATGTCAATACCTCCTTTACCAAGTGTAATGTGAGCGAAGATACGACTTCAATAAGAACTCGATTTCTAATTGAAGGTCGAATCTTCTTGGTATGTGTCTCTTTCTGTAAGAAGAGATAGCCAAGTAGACATGCGAGTGTCACATTCATAATGAATATGGCAACGTATAAAGCTACTCCTATGTTCATCGTAGCATGGGACTTTATGTACGTGGATAGGGGTAAATTTTTAAATTTACTCAGTTTATCGCAATACCCACCAGTTAATGAAAGATCTATCCCTTGAAACTGGTGGGTTTTGCATTGGATAATATAAATATGGAGGAACAATACATAAGAGAAAAAATACAAGATAAAACATCTGGTTATCTTCATTTTGACAAGCGCAGAAATTTAGGTTCTTCACGGAATTTTGGGGGATGAATAATCCACAGGTAAAGAATTGAATCGGATAAGGGTAAAGAAATAATCCATATTTCGGTACCCATATCCGATTCTTTTTAGTACCTTAATTTTGTTATTGAATCCTTCAAGCTTCCCCGTATTGATAGGATACAGGGCATGAGCAGCCAGTCCCTTGATTCGCTTCTGCTTTT
>PPYE01130306.1_pt1 | contig 27231 bp, 33 predicted proteins | sample 1559881 | NCBI WGS metagenome assembly PPYE01 (sample SAMN08240022, study PRJNA423297) | Human gut metagenome, whole genome shotgun sequencing project. | reverse complement strand
AGCTCTTTCATACTCACCCTCCAAAGGAAGCTGAGTATGTATAGGTTTGATTAGATATTCAATGGCTAGCCATTAGCCCCAATGCCTCCTTCATCGGATTTACTGGAACTCCCATCAGTTCCAAGGACCGAAGCACAATTGAAGTCTTTGGAAACTACATTGACATTTATGACATCACTCAGGCTGTCAAGGATGGCGCAACACGCATCATCTACTATGAAAGCCGAGTGCCCAAGCTCAATCTCGACTCAAGTTCGCTCGACCAGATTGATAAGCTCTACGACGATTTCGCCAAAGGCAACAACGCCTTGCCGACACGGATTGAACAGAGCAAGCGCAGTCAGGCCACGCTTGATGCTCTGCTGGGACGCCCGTCCGTGATCGACAGCCTCTGTATGGACATCGTGAATCACTATCAGGACTTCCGTGCCAGTCAGCCTGCGTTCAAGGCCATGGTGGTCGCATATAGCCGTAGCATGGCGATCAAGATTTACAAGAAGTTCCTCGAAATTAAACCGGAATGGAAGGATTCTCTTGCCGTTGTGATGACAGTGGACAATAAGGATCCAGCAGAATGGGTTGACATAGCGGGTACAGAAGAAGGGCGCAAGGAACTCGCTAAGCGCTTCAAAGACACGAATGACCCCTTGCGAATTGTCATTGTTTGCGACATGTGGCTTACGGGGACGGACATTCCCTGCCTCGGGACCATGTATGTCTTCAAGCCGATGCGCGATCATAACCTCATGCAGGCCATCGCCCGAGTTAATCGTGTGTTCCCCGGTAAGGTTGGCGGACTGATTGTTGACTACATTGGGATCGCAGAAGCGCTACGCAAGGCTATGGCAGACTACACTGACCGCGACAAGAAGAAAATCGGGGACATGGATGTTGGCAAGTCCGCCTATCCAGAATTCCAGAACAAACTGAGCATTCTGCGTGACTTCTTCCATCTCCACAAAAACCTCGCTAGCAAGGCCATCGTTTCCATAGTGGAAAGCAAGGACAAGAAAGCCATCGCAATGATCGCTCTTGATGCGGCGGATATTTTGGTAGATCCGAAGAAAGACCCTCCAATCGTAGAGAACTTCATCAAACAGTGCCGGATCATGGAGCAAATGCAGTCCATCTGCAAGAGCCATCTGACCGTTGATGAAAAGCATGAAGCAGCTTTCTATGCACTTGTGCGAACCCTCTGCGTGAAGCGCGTTACAGGAGGCAACTCCAGTGGAGGGAGTAGCCGTATCGGAAGCAGTATCAAAGTTCTAGCCGAGCAGATCGCCGCCATTCTTGACGTGGGCGTAACGAGTCTTGGCATTGAGGAAATTATTTCTGGTCAATCTAAGACGGGGCGCAGGGAACTATCGTTTTTTGATGAAAAGTTCCTCAATGGCTTGAAAAAGCTTAAGCAAAAGAATGTTGCTATGGAATTGCTCAACCGCCTGTTGGCCGAGAAGATTCGCGGCTACAAGCGCACCAGCATCGTTCAGTCAAAGAAGTTTTCCGAAATGTTGGAGAACACGGCGAATCGCTACCGCAACGGCCTTCTCACAAGCGCCGAGGTCATTGAGGAACTGATCAATCTAGCCAAGCAAATCGTTGCTCAGTCTGATGAAGCAAAGAAACTCGGCCTGACTGATGAAGAGATGGCGTTTTACAAAGCTCTGACACTGCCTGAAGCCGTGAAGGATGCATACTCGAACGATCAACTCTGCGCCCTTACAAGGGAACTTACGGACACGCTTCGCAAGAACCAGACACTTGACTGGCAGAAGAAAGAGTCCGCTAGGGCTGACATGCGCCGAATCGTCAAACGGCTCCTTCGTAAATACAAGTATCCGCCCGAAGAGTCAGCGAACGCCACGGATACAGTAATCAAGCAATGCGAACTTTGGGCTGATAATAACATAGACTAATGTATTTACGTATTTACTTAAAGTTGATACAATCCCATTACGAGCCAAGTTATGCCTGAAGCAACTCCGAAGAAAGGCCGCCCCCGGTTATACGAGGGCGGCGCCAAGCGCGTCACTATTTCACTGCCAAGCCGACTTGTCGAGGAATTCCGCAAGCGCGGCTCGGCCTGGGTTGTCAAGAAACTTGACGAAGAACTGAAAACCACTAAAAGCGAGAATACAAATGGCAACTGAAACAACAGCCAAGCGCGGAAGGAAACCAAAGACAACTCAGCCTGAAAAGGTGGATTTCAAAAAGCAGTTGTGGACGGCGGCGAATGCCATGCGAGGTAATTTGGATGCAGGGGTATACAAACATGTCCTCCTTGGTCTGATCTTTCTGAAGTACATTTCCGAAAAGTTTGAAGAGCGTTTTGCCCAAATTGCCATTGACTACGCAAATGAGGACGAAAAATTCATCCGCGACGCGCAGGAAGATCCGGACGAATACATTGCTGAAAATGTCTTTTGGGTTCCGCAAGAAGCTCGTTGGTCCAAGATCGCCTCAATGTCAACTTCCGCCTCCATTGGCATGACCATAGACGCAGCGATGCGAGCGATTGAGGCTGTCCCCGCCAACATCAAACTCAAAGGGATCCTGCCAAAGAACTACGCAAGCCAAGATCTCGATCAGCGAATGCTTGGCAAGGTTGTCGATTTGTTCTCCAATATCAATCTTGGATCTGAACGGCAGAATGACTTGTTGGGCGAAGCCTACATGTATTGCCTGAAAAACTTTGCCGCAGCAGAAGGAACAAAAGCAGGACAGTTCTATACGCCTGTCTGCATTGTGAAAACCCTCGTAAACATTATCGAGCCGTTCAACGGGCGCGTGGGGGATCCATGCTGTGGCAGTGGCGGTATGTTTGTGCAGAGCGTTGACTTCATCGAAAAACATAGGGGAAGCAGAAAGAACATCTCCGTTTATGGAGAAGAGTCCAATCCGGTAACGTGGAAACTTGCCATGATGAACATGGCGATTCACGGCATTGATGCGAATCTTGGCGACAGTTACGGCAACACTTTTTTCGATGACAAACACGCCCATGAACGCATGGACTACTTCCTTGCTAATCCGCCGTTCAATCAATCCGAGTGGCGTGGTGAAGAGCTGGAAGATGATCCCCGCTGGGAGTATGGCATCCCGTCCGATAGCAACGCCAACTTTGCGTGGATGCAACACATGATTCATCACCTCTCCCAAAGAGGAAGGATCGGTATGGTGCTGGCAAACGGATCACTTACCTCAACGCAAAACAACGAAGGAGAGATCCGAAGGAGGATCATTGAAGCCGATCTTGTGGAGGGGATTGTTGCTTTGCCGGACAAGCTGTTCACATCAACAGGCATTCCCTGTTCCTTGTGGTTTCTCAATAAGGCAAAGGATCGACCCAAGACAACTTTGTTTGTTGATGCTCGAAACATGGGAACTATGGTTTCGCGGGCCTTACGTGAGCTTACGGAAGAAGATATCGAAAAGCTTGCCACTATATTTCGTGAGTATCGTTCTGGAACGCTTGAGAATCAGAAAGGCTTCACGGCTGTTATAACAAACGATGAAATACAAAAACAGGACTTTGTTTTAACGCCTGGTCGCTATGTAGGCATGGAAGAACAAAACGACTATGAATCATTCGACGAAAAGATTACGAAATTAACTACAGAACTCGCTCATCTATTTGAAAAATCACACGATCTTGAAGAGAAAATTAGGGCGAATCTTAAGGGACTTGGCTATGAGATTTGAAACAAAAACGCTTGGAGAGGTAATTGATACGTTTATTGATTATAGGGGTAAAACACCTAAAAAAACAAAGTCAGGAATCCCGCTAATAACAGCCAAGATCGTAAAAAACGGATTTATAGAAAAGCCAACAGAATTTATTTCTGAAGACAATTACGATGCTTGGATGAAACGAGGCATACCCTGTTATGGTGATGTTGTATTAACAACAGAGGCTCCTTTAGGTCAAGTCGCCCAAATTAAGACCAATAAAAAAATAGCATTAGCTCAAAGAATTATTACGCTTCGTGGGCGTTCTGGTGTTTTAGATAACAGTTACCTAAAGTATTATCTGCAAAGCACAAAAGGTCAGGCGGAACTTCGATCAAGATCCACGGGATCGACTGTAAGCGGTATAAAGAATAGCGAATTAAGGAAAATCCAGATTTCTTTTCCCTCCTTTGCCTTGCAAAAGAAAATTGCTAGCATTCTTTCTTCGCTCGATGACAAAATAGAATTAAACAATAAGATAAACGATAATTTATTGAATAAGTTACCTTGTGCTATCCGAGATGAGCTTTTTCAACAGGCCATCTCTTAACGATACCAAATATCTATTCTCTATATGATTGGTGTTTATTTGCCTCAAAATAGGCTGAGATAGTTCATTAAAAACGTCAATTTCATGCTCTGTTGGTAGTCCTACTGGATAGGTCATAATTTGCGCTTTGTCTCCGCGAGGCATTTTGGTGCCTTTTGACCCGGCAACCATGAATGCAAAAAAATTGTCTTCAAACAAAGTACAAAAGAGGTAACTAGAGTACTTCGGTTGTTTAGGCGAAAAACACAATACATCAGTTGAGCAACCACAGTTCATTTCTGAATATACAATTTTTTTGAAGTATGGACGTATATTCGAAATTAAAGTATCTCCTTTATGGCAAGCCGTGACTTTTGAAACTGTTGGGAGTTGTGTTGCGATAGAAGCTCCTTTCTTTTCAGGCAGCATATTTTCTGTTGAAAAATAAGATTCCACATCTAGCTTTGAAACTTCAATCTTTTCTTTAGCATAGCAACAAATATCTGACAACATGCCAATCTGATTTGTTGACTTGGTGTGTGTAAATGTTTCTTGGTAAACAGCCTGAAGGATGGCATATAAATTATCGTTTATAGCTATATTGTTTGTTATTTTGTTATCGATATTGCTTAAAACTGATGAAATCTCATGTTGTTTTTCTAAAGAAGGGAGGTGTATCTGAAAATCAGATATATCTCCCTTCACGATATAAGGTATTGATGAGCCTCTTGTTCCGCCGATAAAACGAGGTTCAAACTTGGCCTTTAAGTAGTAATACAGATATTTAGTTGAAATATTTTCTTCTTCATCCTTTAGAACACATGCATAGGTTCTTTGGTAGAGATCAAATTTTTCATTTGCGTAGCGAACTCTACCTGTGTAAGAGCCATTTCCTGCAATAATTATTGCCTCTCCATCATATAAATATTCATCAGACAAAAGTTTGTTCGGTGAACAGGAATAGAAAGAATATTTTCCTGTTTTTGTGGTTTGATTTACATCTTTTTTTCCTGTAAAGATTCTACAAATGTCACCTAATGAAATTATTTTTTCAGTCATCATAATATCTTTCATGCATTAAACGATAATTTATCAGCATTAGCTAAGCTTTTAACTCGAAGATTCCACAAGGAAACACTTGAATCCCCAAAAAAGTATGTTCCTTTAAGTGAAATTGCAACTTTTGAAAATGGATACTCCTACAAGAGTGTCGAACTTCAAGCATCTTCAGTTGCTATGGCCACAATAGGTAATTTCACTCGAGACGGAGAATTTAAAACTGAGGGGTTTAAGGAAATTGTTATAGGGAAAAAAATCAGGCCTAGCCAATATATTGTTGAAGGTGATGTTGTTGTCGCTCATACTGACGTTACACAAGCTGCAGACATTATTGGGCGGGCGATACAGATTTTAGATTTGAACGGTTATGATCAGGCAATTTTCTCATGTGACTTGGTCAAGGTAACTCCAATGATGGGATATTCACATAGCTTTATGGCAGCTCTTCTTTCATCTAGAGAGTTTTATGAGCATTGTAAAGGCTACACAAACGGAACGACAGTATTACACTTGGGGAAAACAGCTCTTCCACAATATGTTGTCACACTCCCAAAAGATGAAACGAAAATTGATGAGCTGTCGAGAGCACTTGAAAGAATCACTTGTTTGCGGTCAAAATTGATTAAAGAAAATCGAACATTAAGAACAACTAGAGACACGTTGCTCCGCAAGCTTATAAGGGTTTAAATTATCGTTTAACTCTTCTATTTCGTTGTTTTCATGGTGTTAGAACTTCCATAGCCAGATAATCTCCAAACCCCGTACTTGTGCGGGGTTGCTTGAGAATGTTTCGATGCTTGGAGAGAGGCCTTTTTGGAGAACAAGAGATTGAAGTCCGCTTTGTCAGAAGCGGGTTGTGACAAATTAGTTAGCAAACTTGTGACAGCATAAGTTATGGCAGTGTGACAATACGAGTTACGAAATGCTGTGACAGTACGAGTTATTAAATGCTAGTTATTCAAAGAGGCAAGAATTGTCTCAAAAGCCTTGCCTTCGTTGGCAGAGGATAACCCCGAGACATTTTCCGCCAGAAAAAAGAGCGGATTTACACGATTGATGTAGCGTACACCGTAAGAAAAAAGCCCACCGAAATGACCGTCCAACCCTTTCGATTCACCTACCAAAGAGAAGTCGTTACAGGGGAATCCGTAAAGGAAACCGTCTGCTGCAGGGAGCGAATCAATATCAAGATCTCTGACATCCGAAAGAAAAAAAGGAACATCCGTACCTTTAAGAACATTGGCCTTGTACGTTCTCATAGTGTCGGCATCATAATCAGTTGCCCAGACGTGTTCGAAATGATGTTTGTCAGAGCGGGTTCTGTTCAGAGCGATTCCGATTCCGCCCGGTCCTGAGAACATTTCGGCAACTTTTATTGCTCCGGCTGCAGGAATTCTTGAGAGATTGTCAGTTGGATTAGCTGCCGAATTTATGTTTATTTTTCGTTCTAAAGACCTGGCTTTCTGGATATGGTTGTGCATAGGAAGTGCCTAACGATGATTTTTTGGGATTTAAAGATTCTTTAAACGCCCTCCGACAGACGGAGTTCCTTTGTCTTTTGGTTCAATGACGGAAGATGGACGTTGCTTTTAGAAAAGGAAAGATTCGGACGCTTTAGTTTTTAAAAACGCCCGAATCTTCCCTCTTGCGAGGGAAGAAAAAAGATCAGTGGTACTGCTCCAAATCAATAGCGACTGCTTCTTCGCCTGAGAAAGCGAATGTCAGCCGCCACGCGCCTTTCACCGTAAGGGAATACCTTCCGGACTGACAGAGAAAATGGCAGCGCCATTTAGGGTCAAATCCTTCAGGTTTCCCTGTGAAACGCATTACTGTGAGCAGATGTGCGAGGTTCGGAATCAAGTCCTGGCGTATGCCTTTCGTCTTTCCGTTCACTACAAACTGCTCAAGGTTTTTGTTTTTGAAACTTCCGAATCTCATACAAGCGCCCCCTGATCCAAGCGCCCACGGCGGGCTTTGTACAAAAGGTCGAGGTTTGTATTGATGGCTTCGCAGAGTTTCCGAGGAGCTTCTTCGCACAAAGTGATTCCCGGATCAATGTCCAGCAATAAGATTCCGCGAAGGTCCGTATCCACGTCTTTCAACAGTCTGACGGCTTCCGATTTGGAGGTGCCGGACAATGCAATAGCCTGCATTTCCCGAGCCTGTTCGATCTTGTAGCCGATAAGAGAGTTCAGTAATGTTCTCGAAAGTGTCTTTTTACTCATTTGCTTTTCCTTTAAAAAGAAAAACGGGGAGACACTTTTCCCCGGAGGAGAAAAATATCTCCTCCGTCCGGGGGTTGAGAATGTTTAGGCTCGTTTAAGCGGGAAATACCCGTTGTTCACAAGCACGTCGTTCCAGTCGATGCCTTTGACACCTTCCGGAAGTTCTTCAAACGGCAAAAGCACGATTGCGTGGTAGCCCTCTGAGGCCAGACGTTCACGCGCTTTTTCCGCAGCCTTTTGGCCGGTTTCCGAAGCGTCTTTATCCGCGAAGATCAAGATCACTTTGGCTCCCGTCGGGGGCTGAAAACTAACGACTCCGTTTGCACTGATTGCGGCGAAACAGGGATAACCCGTCGCTTCAACAATGCTCAAAGCCGTTTCTATGCCTTCGGCGACACCGACGATTGATTCATCTGTATTGCCAAAACCTATTGCAGAACCGGAAATGGAACTGCCTTTCGGCAGTTTCATCAGGCGTTTGCAATTTTCCATCGGGGCCTTTTTTCCTTCTTCCGTCAGAAACGTTCTGTGGAGAGTAATTAGCTTTCCGCTTCTGTCTCTGACCTCAGCCAACATGACCGGCCACTCCTTTCCTGAAGCGAAAGAAACGGACTCGCGAATATTCTTTTGAATTGAAGAAGACCGTGGATTAAGGCCGCGACTTTTAAGGTAATTCCACACAGGGCTGCCAAGAGTCGGCTTTTTGCTCTCCTTCCACATCTTTTGAATGCTTTCGGTGAGTTCAAGCCTTTCTTTTAATTCCTGTGCTTTTATTCGTTCAATTTCCTGAGGAGTCAGCAACACCTCAATCCTCCATAAGGCGGTGCGGTATTGCCTTCCTCCGGAAAGATTTCTGACCGAATCTGCGAAGTGATGAATGCTGATCCGTGATCCGACCTTTACGCCCTTGCGGGCGACTTCGGCACGGATACGCTTTCCCCAGAAGGTAGCCACAAGTCCGTCTTCTTTTAAAAGCTCAAGACAAAAGACTTCCTTACCTTTGATGGTCACCGTCTTCAGAATCTGGACGACTCCGATTTCGGGCTGATGATCGGCATTAACAACTTCGGTATTTCCGTTGTTGGGATCGAGAAAACGGGCAAGCTGTTTGACTGCTTCTCCGAAATTCCATCCGTTAACGTACATGAGCGTAGCCAAGCCGTCGGTAAATGTACCTTCGGCGTTGGAAACGCTTCCTCCGGTCTCCTTCCAGTCGGAAAACAATCTGAAGCGATCTTTTCCTCCCGATACGGGACTCGGAACATGGGATCCGTTTGCATCCATTGCCTCGCCGAGCTGCGGAGCAAGTGAACGGAAAATCGCATCCCATCGACCTCTTGCGAAGTCTTTCAGAGCTTTTACGTTTTGCATGATTAACTCCGTTTTTTGCAGTCGAGGTCTCCTCCCTGACGGGGACGGTATCCCCGACAGGGTTGAAAATCATCAGGCAAATCGAAGCGCAAACAATAGACCCGACAGCTTGCTGTCAATCAGGTCGTGTTCCGCCAAAATATCCCTGATGTGGTAAGGAGCACCGTTTATCCCGTGACCGTCGGAACCTATCCAGAGGTAGGTTTCATAATCCGGGTCGTATTCCTCATAACAGTCACGGACCTTTTTACAAAGGTCGTCATAGTTACGAACGTCTTCGATTTCCAAGGAATAATCCTTGTTTAACGAAAAGCGGGGTATAAACGTTGCTGTGACAGTAGAGTTTTCCCGCGTCAACTTCATTTTCCAATCGGGACTTGAATGAAGCACTCGCCATTGGTGCGGGGAAAACATATTTCTGTATGGTCTGTACCGTCTGTACATAAAGCATCTCCAAAGAAAAAGGGGATGCTCTGCCCTTGCGGGGAAAGTATCCCCGTTAGGGTTTAAAAATCGGTTAGGCTGTTTTAAGTTCGTAGATTGTTCGGAAGTCCTCGTCTTTGTACTTAAAGTCCGGGTATTCTTCCAATACAAACTTTACGGCCTCTTCTTCATCCAAGAACCATCCGTGGCGGCCAAAATCGTCGGATTCAGGCCCGCAGACTTCAAATAAGTCTCCGTTGATCGCCTTCTCAATGATCTCTGCCTCCATCTTGAGCCTCTTCAGAACTTCTTCTTCCGTTACAGCCTCCCCCGGTTTCCCAAGAAAAGCTGCGGCATCCTTTTGGGAAACAACTGCAATGTTTCCTTTAAAAGAATCCCATTTGTCCATAAAAGTGAACCCGGAAAAAGATTGAAACCGAAACCAATAACCTGAATGGCTTCCGCAGTTGATTTCGAACAAAAACAAACCGTTCTTACGAGCGTGTCTGATTCGATTGCGAATCTTTTCGACGGAAGACGCATCCACCTGCATCCAATTTGCAACAGACGGGTGAAAGCAATAGAACTTGAACCCGCTTGATGTCAGACATTCCACGGATTCCTGCAAAGCATCTTCTGGAAAGTCGCAGTAATCGACAGTGACGGATTCAGAGTGTGAACGATTGAAAAACGTTAGCATTTGAGTCTCCTCATAAAAATGCGGAGACTTCTCCCCTGCGGGAAAAATCCCCCACAAGGGTTAAAAAATAAAAAGCAGTTTCTAGTCTTTCGGCAATAGAACTTCAGCCGGCCAAGATTTTGAGGTGTTGTACAGAATCACTCCGTATCCGTAGCCGTCTTTACTGCAGCCGGCCAGAAAATCGGCCAATTCGTGGGTTAAATTCACGAAGTTGGAAGACCCGAAATATCTGAGTGATTCAAACAGGCCGAACGCACTTTGGATATTCTCGAAAGTGAGTCCCAAGCAGGTTTGACCGTACATACATCTGCCGGAATAAGAAGCGTCAATGCCGATTTCTCCGGAACTTTCGTCCGCAGCAGAAACCAGAAATTCGGCCAATTCAACAGAAATTGCATTACTCATAAAAATCTCCAAGAAAAAAAGCGGAGACTTCCCCTCGCGGAGATCAGTCCCCGCAAGGGTTAAAAGTAAATTTAGTGAAAAGCAGGATTCCTGATCGGTCGGTATTCCGGCCCTGCAAGAACTGCGCAACCGTCATCCGAAACAGACTCCTTGAATCCGGAAACCTCCAGATGGTAGGGCATTTGCTTTCCGGTCAACTCTTCAATGCAGGTGATAAGTTCGTCGAAAAAGATTCCGACTTTCCTCACTTCGCCGTCAACTTCAATGGAATAAGAATCGTCCCAATCAAGCAAGACGGTAAAGTTTTTCCCTTCATAGAAAAACTTAAGACCGTAATTACAAAACGCATCCTCCTCATGGGCCTGACGGGGAATCCGATGACTTGATCTGGACACTGCCAGAATAGTCGTCGGATCGACGCCAAACTCAATGAGATTTTCAAAACCGCCCAACTGACAAACCAAGTTCGAGACGACCGTTTGTAGATTCAACATAAGTTGCTCCGTTAAAAAAACGGGGCACCTCGCCCTTGCGGGGAAGTGTCCCGCAAGGGTTAAGAAAAATGTTGTCCGAATCACTTCCGTCCGTAATCAACGGCTGAATCCGAACTTCTCGTATTCCTCCTCCCAATCATCGTCGTCGGGGAAGCCCGACTTCGACGGCTCCATAGGAGTACCTTCACCGGGAAGGAACTTTTCTGCCCAACGATCAACCAGACAGCATTTGATGTCGGACAAAATGTTTGAAACCGTGCTTTCGATGTCATCATTGTTTACTTCAGCATGAACAAGGGTCTTGCCCACGTTGTTGTAAAGATCATCGACCATAGATTTCAATTTATTGATGTCTCCCGCAGTAACGGGGAGCAGAGAATCATCAGGTTTTTTAGTCATAAAGCCTCCGATAAAAAAAGCGTTTCTTACTTCCCGGATCCAATCTTTGTAAAAAGCTCGGGAAACACAGCTTTCACAAGTTTTCTTCCCGCTCTGGTTTCAGCGCTTTGACCGTCGGTAGATACCCGACCGACACCGGAGAGCTTTAAAAAGTAGAACAAACCATACACAAGAGGACCGAAACCTACGGCATGATTCGTTTTACAGAAGGAGAAACTATCCCCGTCAAACGGAAAGTAGAAATCCTCCGAAGGAACAGTTTCGTAATCAGGATGAATGCAAATCGCATTGCATTTTTTCCATAAACCAACCAACTTCTCTTCTCTGTTGTCATCAGATTCAAGAATTTTCAGTTGGTTATGAGAACTATCCAGAAATTCATCCCATCTGCCTGAATGTTTCTCTTTCTTTGCAAAAATTTCAGCACTATTGCGCGTGTGGTCAAACCAATACGTCACAATTTTGGCGGCATTTTCACAAAGCTGAGCGGCCTGTTCCTCACTCAAGGAAACAGTCCTACTGAAATAATGGGTGTATCCCATGTTAAGTCTCCATAAATAAAAAGCGGAGACTTCCCCTCGCAGGGATTGTCCCCGCGAGGGTAGAAAGAAAAAACTTAAGAGTTCCCTCTCTAAGTTAAATCTTTATTTTTTGTTTGCTACGATCAAGCAGAAAATGGAGAAAACAACCATTACTGCAACGAAACAAATGGCAAAAATCATAAATGTAGTTGTCATTTGGTCCTCCTGTTCGTTAACGCCAATGATAATAGAAAGCACACAGCGCATAAAACAGCGGAAACCATAGCAGGCCGTCCTTCGGCTTGGAAAGCGGCAATTATGAATGTAGCAACTGCGACTTTCTCAGACATATCGGCCATTCTTTGCAAACTTTTATCTGCATTGAAATGAAAAAATTTAAAAATTTTTGATCTCCTATAGGTAAATAAAAAGGAGACTCTCCCCTCACGGGGAAAATCCCCGCAAGGGCAAAAATTGAAAGCGGTTTAGCCGCCTTGTTATTCGGTTGTCATTAAGCTCTTCTGCCTCACATATACACCAGCCAGCCGAATTCCCCGGCTGAATGACGCAAATGTTTTGAGGCAAGATTCACAAATAACTTCATATCCGAACGTCCGAGATTGGCGGTTCGGAAACGGTTTAACGTTTCCTGATAAGCACCAATTTCATCGAAACGGAGATGACGTTCAAGCAACAACGCGGACAACAAAAGCAGCAATGAAGAGAAGCCGCCTTTGGATTCAAACATACCGGCTCTTATCTTCATAAGGATTTTTGAAACAAGTCTCATGATTAATATTTCCTAAAAAATGCAGAGACTTTCCCCCTGCGGGAAAAATCCCCGCAGGGTTGATAATTTCAAACGTTAAGCACTAGCTGGGGCTGACTTTGTACGCCGACCCAATCCTCAAAGTGAGTGCAGTTCCAGCTTTCCGAATAGCCTGCTTCGCAGGCTTCGGCAAACTGAGTTCTTTTCTCTTTGAGGCAAGACATCAAAAAGGCAATATCTGGATCTTCCGTGTACCACTTTATTTCGCGGCAAACATAAACGAACCAGGTTTCTCCCTTACCCTCAACTGTTTCGATCAGATCGAAACAATCCAACAGTTCGGATTCGGGGAAATGCTTTTCGAATGCTCTTTCAAGCGCTTCGTAATCCTCTTTGCAGATAACGAAAGCGACATCACTTCTAACTCCCATAATTAATCTCCAAAAAAGGAGATCTTTCCCCTTACGGGGAAAAATCCCCGCAAGGGTTGGGCGGAGCGCACCGCTTATTAGGCGGGGCATAATTTACGTTACCTCGAATGCTTCATAAATATCAGCAGTAACAAAAGGAAAAAATACACTTCCTTCCAATCACTTAGAGATATAATGAGATTCAAGGAGACGTTAACTATGTTGAGTTCCATAGCGTCTCTCCCAGAAGCCCCCGAGTGCAAATCGGGGGTTTTGTTTATCTGCCGGTTGCCCGGGCCCTTGTGTAAAACCTCAAAGCAAATTTTGAATTTGAGAGGTTTTAGGAAATCAAGGACGGAGAAGGTTATGAATAATCAAACGCTCCAAAAAACTAAATTATCAAAGAGGTCTTCTCTTTGATTGTTGGCTGTTCTGTCTGAACGTTTATCCTGATCGAAACCGAATCGATAAGAATCGCAGCAACGGCCAGGACAATCACAATTACAAGCAGAACATCAATAAAAGAATATTGCTTATTCTTCATTTTTCCTCTTTAAGAGAAGGCGGAGCGCCCCGCTTATTAGGCGGGGCATAACTTACGTTACCTCGGACGCTTCAAAAATATCATCAGTAACAAGAGGAAAAGAAACAACTCCTTCCCGTCACTAAGCGATATAATCAAGTCCAAGGAGACGTTAACTATGTAGACATCCATAGCGTTTCTCCCAGAAGCCCCCGAGTGCAAATCGGGGGTTTTGTTTATCTGCCGGTAACCCGGGGCCTTGTATAAAACCTCAAAGCAAATTTTGAATTTGAGAGGTTTTTGGAAATCAAGGACGGAGAACGTTATGAAAGCCAAACGCTCCAAAAAATGTCTTTAAGAAACGGGAGCAGTCTCCCCTATCGGGCTGTTCGCTCCCAGGGCAACAATTGCCTACCTGCCCAAAATGTCTCGGATGACTTTGCCTAGAACAGCGGAAGTCACATCTTCTTCACGATGAAAGACACAGGAATAGACCAATGACCAAATCACCCAAAAAAGATCTTCGTTCAGCATGAGGACAAAAAATACGACATCCTCCCCTTCAGAGTTTTTTGCATCAAACAAAATCCCCGGATAAGGATATTCTTCAGATTTTTTTTCAAAAGAAGAGACACTTGAAGCAACGACTCCGATAGCCAACAAATTTGAATAGCCTATCTTGGCTACGATGATTTCCTTTACTGCCATTTTTAGCCTTTCACAGGAAGGGCCGTAACCCTGTCGGGTTGACGACCCACAGGGTTAAAAAATTAGTTTGCACGCGTCTGATTGACGAATGCTCTCTAATTTTGGCAATAAAGGTTGCTAACTAACCGAATATCAAAAGTTGAAAAATTCGGCTTGAACGCAAATTCAAGCGTTTCGATTTGACTTGTTTTATCCACTAAGCCTCCTTTATCGGTAAAAAGGGGGCTCCCTCCCGGGGTAAGCCCCCGAGCGGGTTAAAGAAATAAAATTTTCAGGCAGCTTGTCTGCCAAGACGCAATGGGATCTTCGAAAAGTCACTCAAAGACTGAGCCAGGGCGGAAATATCGGGAATCGAAAAGCACCCTTGATAAAGGTCTGCTTCCAGCACCCGGCATCCGATTCCCAGAGCATAGACTTCACAGTGATTTCTGTTCAAAGCCTCAATTGCTTGTCTGGTATCCAAAGTATTGTCACTCTGCCCGTCCGTCATTACCAAAACGATCTTGCGCTTGCGTCTGCTGAAGGAAAGCTCCTGCAACGCCGCAATCAGAGCCAAGTCCGTTCTGGTTGAATTCCGATGGAACGAGGCTCCGATTTCCGTTTGATAAGCAAGCAGCGACTTTGCTCCGAGAGGAAGAATTTGTTCGGCGCAACTCGAAAACGTGGTAAATCCCACATCCACGTTTCTCTCGTTCCGCAAAGCGAGCGCAATGCCCAGACAGGCGGCATACTCTTCTTCGACCCAATCTCTTTCCATAGAGCCTGAAGTGTCTGCCAAGAGCATAATTGCGCAATCTTCACCCTTTACCTCATCCTTCTTTCGAAAGACTTTGGTATCCCAAACCGCCAACCGGCTGAGACGCCGTTTGTCGATTTTGAGACCGGAGTCAGAGTAGTAAGAGTAGCTTCGGGCCTTGGCCTCGATAAGACCCATCAAAGCATTTCGAATCCTTCGGGCACAATCCTGCGCCTTCATTATTCGTTCCGCTCCTCTGGTCCCATTCTGTAAAGGCTTCCGACTGATCTGCTCTCTGCTTGAGTGGGTGATTTGAACCAAACCTGCAACAGGTTCTTTCCGATCCTTCATCTTATTGAGAAGTTCCTTGGCTTCCATCAGATTTTCTTCGGGAATTTCCTGCCCGTTTTCTTCCAATTCCTCCAAAAGAGCACTTCTCTCACCATCAGTCAAAGAGGTTGCCGCACCTGAAGTTCCGCCTGAAGCTTTCTGTGAACCGGCAGACGAATCCGCCTTGTCCGAAGAATCGCTCTCTGCACCTTCTTTGGCGTCGGCAGCCGCCCCGTTTTCGGGAACGGTTTTACCTTCTCCGCTTCCGTTTCCGTCACCGTCTTCCGAAGTTTTATCTTCGGTTTCGGATCCGGGTTTCGATCCGTTTGCCCCGTCCGGCTTCGAACCCTCGGCATTGCCCGAAGAATCTCCGTCAAGCGGTTCATCCGAATCGGAAGCGCCTTCCCCGTTTCCCTCTCCGTCACCTTCCTGCGGATCTCCCCGGCTCTTCATCATTGCCTTAAGGCAGGGAACGAAGATGTCAAAGATTTCCTTGGAAAGAACAACAACGTCCGAAGTGCTTTTCAGCCCCGGCAGTCGCCGATCCATCAAACCGGATACCTGATCCAGCATTTGAGACGGAAAGACGGTCTTCAGATATTCTCCGATCTTTTCTTCATATTCTTCAACGTAAGGTTTGCCGAAGAACACAAATGCTCTGCAATTCAGCCAAAGGCCGAACACTTGAATCGGATTCTGACCGATCATGCGGGAAACAATTTTCGGAAGCATCTTTAGGTACAGATCCCTGAACATGAACGAGGAACCCGCATAGACCTGCCCTATCAGGGCTTCTATTCGGGCGTCTTCAATCGCGTTCACGAATGAATGCACCAGCTTGTTGCTTTGAAAATCGGCTTTGAAGTCGGTGTAGCGGCAATGAGAGGCTTCGTGCATCAGCAATGCCGTCAACATCTGAAAGTCTGTTTTGGCATCGGGGAAGGGAATCCTGATTTCATTACCGTCGGTCGAAGCGCAATACGCTCCGACTTTTACCGTTACGTTCAACGAGGAAAAAATAACACCCAATTTCTTGAGTGCGCTTACTACTTTGGAATCCATAAAAATCTCCTTTTAAGAAAAAAGGAGATACTTCACCCTCACGGGGAAGTATCCCCGTGGGGTAAAGCAAGACTATGCGCCGAAGAACAAGGCGGACAACTCGTCGTCCGTCAGCTCGTCCTGAGGCACAGGTTCGGATGCCGTTTCGACCGCCTTGGCTGCCTCAACGGTTCCGGCAGTGATGTCCTCGGAATCAGCTTCCGCAGCATCTCCGCCTTTATCCGTTTCTTCCAAACCGTAAAGGCCCGGAAGGACATCGGCACCGGTTTCGCCGAGGTTGTAACCTCCAAAAACCAACGACGTGTCCAAAGTACCGTCACACAGTCTTTTGAGCGTTCTTTCGTCCGAAAGGAAGAAGAGAACGCCGTTGACCAGACCAAACAGATTGCCCGTATAAGAAACACCTACGGGCAGTTTGTTCAGGCAATTTTGAAGGAACTCAATCAAAGGCGTAACTCTCGGGCTTATAAACTCCAACTCTTTGCATCGGGTAAGAATCCGTTGCAATAGAACTCTGCTTCCGGACTTCGCGCTTGAGCGCCCGGGTTTGTTCTTTTGGAGAAAGTTTCGGCAGTCGGCGGCAACGGAAGAAATCAGGTTTTCCGACAGATTGCTCAATCGGGTTTCCACTTCTCCTTCGTCACCTTCAACCGGAACGATTTTTGCCGTCATGTACTCCGACTTGAAACTTCTTTCGATCCGTTCGACCGAGGGTCGTCCTTTACGAAGAAGTTCGGGAGAACAATTCGGGTTCGCCTTGATAAAAGCTTCACAGTATTCATTCCAATGAGCGAGAAGGTTTTTGACTTCCGTCTCGTATCTGGCACAAATCCTGTTCAGTTCGTCCTTAATGAAGCCTTTGTAGGATTCAATCGGGACAATGAAAGATCCCGGAGTCATAAATTCGATTCCGTGATTTTTCAACAGCAGCGTGGCTTCATCCTTCAATGAATCGAAAACCGTCAGCCGTTTTCTTTCGATAACGGGCTTGGTTCCCAGACGGAATCCGGGAGGCAAATGGGCCAGATCTTCAGGTGAAAATTCCGTCTGATTCAACTGGATGTTGCCGGTGGTCTTACGAAAATTGAGAGTGATTAAAGCAACGCGTTCATTAAGTTTTAACATGGTTTTTCCTAAAAAATTAAGGCGGAAAAACCTGCCCTGACGGGAAAGGTATTCCCGCCGGGTTGATAAAAAATTAAAACATCCAATCCGCAGAAGCGATGTCGTCCTGAGATTTTTCCAAAATTTCCAGCTCCGCAGTATCGAACCCTTCAGGCCCCAATCGGCCCGTCGGCGTAACCCGATACTTTTTAGAACCGGCTTTTCGGAATTTTTCATACTCCGAAGGAGCGGCGTTGACGGATTCGGCAAACTTCTTCCAATCAATCGCTCCTTGAGTATCCGAAGCACTGAGACGGACTCCGAAGCCTTCGCAAAACTTAAAATCACCGAGGATTTCTTTCATTTTGTCGGCAACTTCGCCCTGAAGCTTCTTGTACCTTTCGACCTCTTTAATATGCTGTTCGCAAGCCAGCCAAGTCTCGGCCAATTCAAGCCAAGTCTTTGCCGATTCACCGGACAGTATCAGAGGGTCTTTGTTTTGGTCGGCGGCAGGAGGTTCGTTTCCTTTGAGAGAATCCAAGAAAACTTTTCCTGCGCTGATGATTTGACGAATGGTTTCCTCGGATCGAGGAATCTTGAATTCGATCAACTTCATACCGTCCAGGAAGCAAAGCCACCCGAAAGGGGCTTCGCTTACAAGAAGCTGGTGCTGAACCTGAAAAAAGTAAAGCAAATAGGCTTCGGAAAATTCACCGTTTTCTCTCACGTCTGCAAGGGTGTTGCCTTGAGGACATTTGAATTCAACGGGAATACCTTCCGGAGTCAAACCGTCAAAGCTCGCACGAAATCTTCTGTCGGCATCCCACTCGGCACAAACGCCAGGCGCCGTCGTTGAATGAGTACCTTCGAAAATCTTGCGGGCCGTGTCCTCGTTTTCTCTGCCGAAACGAACGGCAGGAACCGAAGACAGGTCTTGCGGTGTTGCTTTTCCTTTTTTCTCCATCCAAAGCCTCCAGGGAGACTTGTTCGGATTTTGATTGAGGATGACTCCCGCTTCGGTTGCGGTCAAGCCTTCACGTCTCCAATCCAACCAGGAATCGGAGCCTTGCTGTAATGTAACTTTCAACATGGCTCTTCTCCGGTTAGAACGGGATTTCATCGTCGGCAGTCAGAACGGCCGGAGCCGCGTCTTCCTGAGGATTCATCACTTGGGGAGCGGAATCGAAATTCTGCTCGGGACTGAGTACCTGAGAAACGACACTTTCCTCCGTCTCCGGTGCAAGCTCCTGCGGAGCCGGTGCCGAAGGCTGAGGTTCAAGTCCTTTTTCAAGGATTGTCAGACACTGATCCAACTGGCTCGGATGAACCCGTTTGGTCAGCATCTTGACGGCTTTTTCCTTGGTAGACCTGCCCTCTTTGACAGCCGAGACAAGAACTCCGACGCGACTGAGCATTTCCGCTTCTGTTTTGAAGCGCATGAAAGCAGCCGGCTGGGGAGCGGCTTGAACAGGTGCGGCCGGCTGAACCGGTGTTTTAATAACACCGTCGGCATCAACCGCATTCAACGTGGCTTGTGCCGCGTCGATATTTCCGTAATCAACATCTTCTCCGTCGCCCCGTAAAGCGAAAGTCAGTCGTGCAGCCTGAATAAAGCCTTTGTGACGGAGCATTCTTCGCGGAAACTTTCTCCACGGAAGAGATCTGCTCTGAAAGGTTTCTTCAATGTATTCACGGATGACCGTCGGATGATCAATCCCCTTCCTCCACATTGTGACCTGCACATATTCGGGAACGGGAGAGTTCAAACCTTCGATCTTGACTTTGTTTTCGGAAAACTCGGTGCTTACGCCGTTGAAGTCGGGACGGGAAGTGACAATCTTGGTCCATCCCTGGTAGGAGATGGAGGGCTTGCCGTCGTTTCCGTTCACGACCGGGATGTAAACATCGCCCCGAAGGGGATCAAGCTCCAGCTCCTCACAAAGCGTCAAAGCAGCCAATATCGTTTCCGGACGCTTGACGCCCAGAGCCGTTTCCAGCGCAGTGTTGTATTTGTAAGGATCGCAGTTTGCTTTTTCAGCGAAACGACGGACCAGAGATGTTGTTTGAGCAGCAATGTTATTAGACATGAGAAAACTCCAAAATGAAAAGGGAGTTCTCTCTCCCTACGGGAACAGAAAACTCCCGTAGGGTTGGAGGCATCGCGTACCGATTAGAAAATCAATGCGTCAGCCCGATTGAATTTTTCCTAATCTCAAAAAGATTAGGATCAGAAAAGACGGCTCAAGAATCAGACGAAATCGTCATCCGAAACCGGTCTCTGCTGAGGCGCTTGTTGAGCGCGCTGCACATTCTGCGAATTTTGCGTGCGGTAATTGCCGTTTCTTTGATAAGAACCGGAATAACCTTGAGCGTTTTCGCCGTCTGTGCGATTTTGAGATTTGGCGCCGCCGGATGACTGAACCTGAAGCTGGCGAACCTTAAGATTCATCAGCTTACGGTTGGAATTTTCCTCAGTCCGATAAGAAACGGCAGCCTTCACAAGGACGCAAGCGCCCTTCTTCAAATGCTGCAGTACCGCGTCGGACGGGAAAACAATCAGGTCATGCCAAACAGTCGTTGTTGCCCAACCGCCCTGATCGTCACGGAAAACTTCTTCCGTGGCCAGAGAGATCATGGCGTACTTTTTACCGTTTGCGGCTGTGCGAACTTTCGCATCGGAACCCAGGCGACCAAGTAGCGTAACTTCATTTAACGTAAACATAATGCACTCCAAAAAAAGAAAAGTTAGGGCGCATCATGCCCCTCGGGACAAGAAGCACCCCGAAAGGAACGAAAAATCAGAAATAAAAAGCTTGCAGACGACAGAACAAATCAGTGTTCAATCGCAGGCCATGCTTCACCGAAAATAGCTCTTGCGAGCTGACAAACCACCTGACGGTCGGTACTGTTGTACCGAGCACCCAGGGCCTGTTGAAAACTCACATACAGCTTCTCCTCCGGAGTTCCGGTGGAGTGAAGCAGCCATAAGTAGTTGTCAGCCCACTTGTACAAAGTACGAGTGGACATCGGAATGCTCAGAGAGTTCAAATCGCCTCTCTCGAAAGAGCTGCGGATCTGGACGGCAAAACGGACCATTTTTTCTCTCCACTCCTTCGGAATGGTGGGAAAAGCAAGTGCAAATGCCTGTTCCTCTGTTTCTTCCGACATATAGCCGACTTCCAGGAAATAAAACCTGTCCATCAGAGCCATATTCTGCTGGCTGATGCCTGCATAAGCACCGGTGTCGTCGCCCGAGCCTGCACTGTTTCCTGTGCAAACGAGACGAAACATCGGGTGAGGTTTGATAATCATCCCTCCGTTTTCCGGAATATAGAGGTCTTTGCCCTCCAATACCTCGTTCAGAGCAGTAAGCTCGGAAGGATCCGCCAAATCAGCTTCGTTAAATATAAAAACGTAGCCGTTCAGCATTGCCTGAGCCAGAGGCCCAAGCTCAAACTTCATTGTCGGAGCTTCGCCGTTTTTGCCGGCAGTGAGCCTGTTGCTCCCTACCAACTGCGAAAACTCAAATCTGCCGGAGCCTGTACAACTGACTACCGGCCAATTCAATCGGGCACAAAACTGCTCGATTACCGAAGTCTTGCCGGAACCCGTAGGTCCTGAAACCCACAGACCGTAGCGCGACTTCTTCAGAAAGAACCTGGCGATCAAGCCGAGTTCCGAACCGCGAAATACGTAGTTCGGAATCAGAGAGGGTATTAGCATCTTGCGCTGAGTGCCGTCCTGCGGTTCTTTAAAGCCCTTGATGGGAATCCCCGGGGCTTTGATCAATTTACCTTTGTCATCGACAAGATTGTTGATGACATCCGATAACTTAAAAGTCTGAAATTGACTTTCATTCATGGCCTTATCCTCCTAAAGTTAAAAAACTTCGGAGGAATTCGACTCCGCACCCGGCGAAATAAATTCCGCCGAAGCGCATATACAAGTCCCTAAAAGGACTTCAGTTGTGGAATCTGGAACCTCATCGCTGTTTTGATTTCCACCAGAAAAACAACGAATAATCACGGCATCCGGTTGCGAAGCGCCGAACAAAAGACAAAAGCCTTTTGAGGCTGAGGAATCTCGCAAAGCACCGCCCGCAGCTCTGCTCTTGAGTGCTTTCGATTTGCTTTCATTGCCTGCACCCGCTCTCTGAGTTCTTTACTGCCGTCGAACCGCTCAGAACAGTCCGACAAATTCCAATGCGCAACGAAAAAAACATTGGAAAAAACGAAGCTGCAAACTTCGTCCGAAAGACACTTTTTCAAGCATCTTCCGAATTCCTAAGCGTCGTCACCTAAAAACAGTGCCTGTAGTTTCTAACCCGTAAAGGCAAACCACTCGACCTGCCGAAATAGGTTAGTCCGCTTGGAATCAAGCTCGGCCCCAAGTCCGAACACAATCATTTATTTAGGTTTTTGATCAAAAAACCCGTTGCATAGCAACTGCACTATCGTTAAGACTGTAACGAAACAGTAAATCTGCTTTGATTATAGAAGATTAAAAATCTGTTTTACAATTGATTTAAACAATGAAATTATTGATTTAAATCCTTTTGGAGTTGTTTATGTCCAAGAAGCTCATTACCCGCAAGGAGGCTTTGGAGCTGCTGCATATTTCGTCGAGTACCCTTAAGAGATTGGAAGATGAGGGAAAAATAGTGGGCGCTCTTGGATTTGGAAAAGACAAACTTTATTTGGAAGAAGACGTGAACAAACTTCTTGAAGCGCTCTGTCAAAAAATTAAAGCCAAAAAAGCCGCAGCAGAACGCCTCTCCAAAATCTGAAACGGAGTAAGTTATGTCGAAAAGACGGATAGTTCTTTCAATAATCACCGGATTGGCCGTCAGCACTACACCCGTTGCCCTTACCCTGCCCAACGGCGAAGAAGTCGAAGAGCTGACGGGCAACGCCAGATGGGGCTGTGAAGTGCTGCTTTGTTTATCGAATCCGAACGGTCCCCGTGCAGTGGCAGAGTGCCGTCCTCCCATCGACAAATTGTTCAAATGCCTCTCCAAGAGGCATCCTTGCAAATTCCCGAAGTGTCCGCAAGCCGGAGCAGGCAATGAGGCGAAGCAACTCAGTGATCATTACGATCCCTGCTTTTTATACGGTGAAGGCTACGAAGAAGCTCCGAAAGGCTATCTCGGAGAAACCTATGTTCAGGCCAAAGCCTCAAATGCCAATTTATCCAAGTACGCCAAAAGAAGAGCCGAGAGAAGAGGTTATTCCAACGTTCAGTACAACCATAACGGGACTTACAAATATTATTCCGAAGACTACGGCTGGGAAACAGCCGGTTCAAAGGCGTGTGTAAGAGGCAAGCCTAAAAAATATCGGGAGCGCACTCCCTGCTCTTCGGACGAGTCAGGCGACTGCTACAGAACCGTTTACGTCTATGACGACATCATCTGGCAGGAAATGCAGTCGAGCCGTGCGATAGATGTTTACATCGACGGAAAGATTTTCAGGCGTGTCCATTGGTAGCCATTTCTTTTGAGGAGAATCAAATGTCGGAAAAATTAGATCAACTCGGGATCAAAGATTCAGAACGAACACCTTGTGAAATTTGGACTCGCGTCATGGGCTACCACCGTCCGATCTCCTCGTTCAACATCGGAAAGCAGGGCGAAGTAGCAGAACGTAAGTATTTCTCTGAGAAAAAATGCCGAGACGAACTTGACCGTAAGTTGTAGGGAGAGGCTCTCAAGAGAATTTCGAATCAAAAGGCGGGATGTTTTTCCCGCCGATGCTAATTCTTAGCAAGTTCGCAAAAAACCTCAGTAAAGTCAGCTCCAGACATGGCTCCATAACAATCCATAAGGTAGTTGGCGGCGTAATCGTCGGTTGTTTTTACTCCGCCCTCACCTTCTGTTCCAAAATCAGAGAGAGAGTAGATCGTGCTTCCGGAGCCATCTTCCTTGTTTACAAACTTGATTTCGTCTCTTCTGAACAGATTCGGGTTCAAATAGATCGGATTGCAAGTCGCAAAAATCAATTGAGCTCCGTTCTTGTTGATTTCGTCGTTATGAAAGATGTTGATCAAGCTCATAATTGCCATAGGATTAATGGACGCATCCAACTGATCAACAACCAGAACAGATCCGTTTTTTACTGCCTCCACTGCCTGGGGAAACAAACGCATGAACTTTAACGTTCCTGTTGACTCGTACTTAACCGAATATGCCTCCTTCTTTCCCTTTAAATTTTCGAGAACAGAGAAGAGATACCCACAATTTTCGTCGCTGCCAAGAGAAAAGCCGGCGGTTTCTGACCCGTTTGCTTTGGCAGCAACGGAGACAGATTTTAGGAACGTTTTAATTTATTGCGAATGCCGGGAAGCCTCAAAACTTAAATTCCGAGACAGGTCCAAAGTGCAAAGATGTTCGCCGAACCAGGACTCAATCATGGAGACAATTTCCTGACTCACCAAGCACTTAAAACCGTTTGTGAGGAAAAGCTCATGTGGTTTGAGACTTTCTTGGGCAAGCAGTTTTATCAGCTTTCGGGACCCGCTGATTCTCCACTTCGAACTAAAAGGTTCATTGTCAAAGAGTTCGACATCATTTTTTTGACGCTCAAAGGCAGGTTTTCCGTTTATCTTCACTACTGTCCAAAATAAATTTGAGCGATTGAAATAGCCCCAAAACAAACATGCTGGCGATCCGTTAAAGCTGATTTTTGCGAAATAAAAAAGGAACGCCGACCGCTCGATGCCAGGGCGCCGAAACATTGTTTTGACCCGCGCCTCTTCCAACAAGGAGCAAGAGGCAACTTTATTTTCTTCTCTAGAAGAAGTCCTCAATCAATTCGGCCGGGACGACGCTGTTTTCATTATCAGCGGGGCTGACCTTTACCGCCATTCTTTGCACTGGGTAGACATGGCATGGGTCACTGAAATCCAAGTTAAAATCGAAGAAGGGGCGACCTTTGACCCCTTAATAACAATAAATGGCTTCTCGCTCGGAGCGAGGAACATCCAGCAACCGAAGCTCGCCCGTTCGCTTATAAATTTCAACGTTTTGATCGAATAAAACACACGGTTGATTAAGGCTTTCGGTCTTCTCTAGCCCTATCCAAAAGGAGCCCGATTTCCTCAACAACTTCGGCATATTTATTTTCACTGATTCTGCCGTATTCCTTTTCCCAATAAAAATAGAAATCCGCTTCGTCCTTGTCCTTGAAGTAAACGCCTTTTTCTAGCGTCTGGACATCAATTAAATCTTCCAAAGACTCAAGGTCAGTAGGTACAGGTTGCCAATCTTCTTGGTCCTTCGGTGTGTAAAAGAACTCTCCATTCTCTTCTTTAAACCTCAGACCAGCGAAATTAGTAAGAGTGTCAGGACGCAAATAAAGAAACTCGTGTTCCTCGTTGAAATACGCAGTGGCGACAGTCTCGTTGACGATCTCTTCGATTTTTTGCTTCAACTCATTCATGGTTAATAACTTTCGAAGATATTGGTTGGTGACGATTGAATATCGAGCTTTTCTTGAAAAACTATATTGACTATGTTACCGTACCCTCAAGAGGACGTAATTCATTCGTGGGTTCGTCTCGTGCCCCGTCTGACGTTTCGGCGTCAGACGGTTTTATTTTCGACATTAGCAAACCAAATAAAAATGCCGCCGGTGCTTTTGCACCATCGGCGGCGGGTGACGGGATTGCAGAGCAACCCACATCCATCACTGACAGGATACCACATGGGGAATCTGTAAACCCATTGGATTTAATAGATACGCGGGTAAGTTTGAGCAACAATTCAGATCCGCAAGTCCCTAAAGGTGACTTCTACCCGACGTTAAATCTCATTGCTCGCTTGCAAAAGAAAGAAGTTATTTGAAGTTCTCAGGGAGCCTGATCCTGACGCTGAGCTGGAAAAGGAACAGGATTACGAAGAAGAGACAGAATTGTAGAGAGGCCGTCTATAGTTCAGAGACCGGCCTCTTCTAGATGCTCTAAACTCTGAAATATTTCAGATCGGAGCTTAAACCCTATTAGCTAGCTACTCTTTAGCCGCATTTTCACCCGCTATTCTTCCGGATGTGTAAGCCAAACCTAAACCCGTCCCGGAAGTGTAAACGCGGCGGTAGTAAGGTCTGTTTACCGTTTCGCCGCCTGCATAGAGTCCTTTAATAACCGATCCGTCTTTTCTCAAGACCTGGAACTTATCATTGGTTTGTAAACCGCCCATAGTTCCCATCGTAGCCGGAATAACTCTAACTGCGAAGAAAGGCGCTTTGTTTACTGCAACTAAGTAGTTCGGATCTTTGTGATAGAGGGCGTCGTTCTTATCGCCGCAATATTTGTTGTACTGTTCCATCGTTGTTTCAAGATTTTTGGGAGAAACTTTCATAGCTTTCGCCAGCTCTTCCCATGTATTTCCTTTAGCGACAATGGAAGGATCATCCGCATACTTATTCAACAATTCGGCGTTGGCTTGATTCTTACTATCAAGAATCGCCCACGCTGTCTTTTGCTCTGCAATGGGATCAACAATGTAAGGCAAGTCTTCTTTCATGAAGCGTTTTCCTTCTTGATTAACAAAGACCTGTTCCTTGTATACATTCTTGGTTCTGAAGGTGTTGCTTAATTCCTTCTGCGGTGAAACAGGCTTTAAACCCATAACCCAGCCGTCTTTGAAGCCGGCAGCTCCAATTTTTTTAGCCATAATGATTCCATCGCCTGTTGCTCCGCGAGTCGCGTTGGATTCCTCCGTAAACGGAGCATAAGACGGTGTGTATTGTTTCAGCAATTCTTGGTTTCGGGCATAGCCGCCGGTTCCCAAAATCACAGCTTTCGCTCGTATTTCCAGCTTCTGATTTCCTTTTGAAGCCTTAACACCAATGACGTTGCCTTTGGCGTCTGTAATCAGCTCTTCGGCCCGAGTGCCGGTCATTACGGGAACGCCCTCCTTGTCCAGATATGTTTTGAAGGCCTTAATGACAAAGCGGCCACCGGCAGGGCTGGATCCGCGTCCTGAAGCAGGAACGGGTGACTCTGCCGGAGCATGAGCATAGTCCGGACCGCCATAAACGAAAGGTCTGGGAGTTGCGAATTTATAACCTATCGTATCTTCCATCCAATTAACGGTCTTATCGAACTCACTGACAGCCTTGTGAATCCTCTTTTCATCGGGCATTGCTTCATCGCCGCCGGGGAAAGAACGTTCTTGGTCTTTAATCCAAATCTTCGCGAAGCCGTCATCCGAGACATTTTTAGTTCCCGAACGTTTCTGAAGATTGGAATTTCCTGCTGCAATTGCGCCGCCCGCAAGCGCAGAACTGCCGCCGATCAAAGGCAATTTTTCAAGAACAATAACCTTGGCTCCGTTTTGATGGGCCGAGGCTGCGGCAGAAAGCCCGGTACCACCTGAACCGACAACAACCACATCGGTATTTAATTTTTCAATACCGGCAGCATTTACAGTAAGGGTAGGAAGAGAGGCTAAGAGGACAGCGAAGGAGACTTGTTTGATGATGTGCATGTTGACTCCAAATGTGCTTTAAAAAGCAGTTGGGACCTCATAAATCTGAGGATCTAAAAAATTCTTTTTCCGAAGCGGGAATGCAAAACACAGAAAACATGAAAGACGCCGAAACGGTTCGAGAATCATTTTGGAGTATAAAAATCTCCCCATGTATCTCCCACTCGTATTAACCGTTATCTGGAAGCTATACAAACCTGTACATTGCTTCTCAGTTCGCTCTTCGATGAGGCTGAACGGGGAGATTCGT
>PPYE01158043.1_pt1 | contig 27251 bp, 28 predicted proteins | sample 1559881 | NCBI WGS metagenome assembly PPYE01 (sample SAMN08240022, study PRJNA423297) | Human gut metagenome, whole genome shotgun sequencing project. | reverse complement strand
ACAGAATCGCTTGAACCATGTGGAAATCGTCTATTTTCTCGCTCGGCGCTGAATGAAGGTTATTTATTCAGAGGTTCCCCAATATCAAAAATCAAATATTCTCAATTACCGGCGGGCGCACGTCATTGCATAAGGGTCAAGCAGTTTATCCAGCCGCTTTGCATCCAGCACACCTTCATCCAGCACGACCTGCCGCACAGGACGCCGTAAACGCAGCGCACGTTTGGCAATATCAGCAGCCTTTTCATAGCCAATGTACGGACACAAGGCCGTAACGAGTCCTACGCTTCCGTATACCTGTTCCTGGCAGTGTGCTTCGTTGGCCGTGATACCACGCACACAGTGCTCCGTTAATGTCTCCACAGCGGCTGCAAGCATCTCAAGAGACTGAAACAGTTCAAAAAAGATGATGGGCTCAAACGCATTCAGCTCAAGCTGCCCGGCTTCAGCCGCCAGTGTAATGGCTGTATCCGCGCCGATGATATGGAAAGAAACTTGATTCATCACTTCTGGAATGACAGGGTTTACCTTTCCTGGCATAATAGAGGAACCATTCTGCCGTGCCGGAAGGTTGATCTCTCCGAATCCTGTTCGCGGGCCGGAAGACATTAACCGCAAATCATTGGACATTTTGGAAAGGCTCACCGCGCATGTCTTTAAAATACCAGATATGTATGCATAGGTATCAAGATTCTGTGTGGCATCCACAAGGTCGTGAGATTGCACGAATTCCATACCCGACAGCCCAGAGAGCATACCCGTAATCCTGTTCGCATACACCGGGCTCGCGTTCAGTCCCGTGCCCACAGCGGTGCCACCCAGATTGAGATATTTCAATTCGTCCTGCGCGGTGTCGAAACGTGCCACATCCCGCCGCACGGCCCTTGCATAAGCCGCAAATTCCTGCCCGAGACGGATGGGAACAGCATCCTGCAGCTGTGTGCGCCCCATCTTCACCACATGGTCAAACTGCCGGGCTTTTTCCTCCAGCGCGTCCTCCAGCGCCTGCAAACGTATGCGTGCCGTACAGAGGAGTCTGCGCGCCGCCATTCTCCCCGCCGAGGGAAATACATCGTTGGTGGACTGGCCCAGATTTACATGGTCGTTGGGACTCACGAGTGCATAATTACCCTTTTCCCCGCCCAAAAGCTCGATTGCGCGATTGGCAATGACTTCATTCGCATTCATATTCAGCGACGTCCCCGCTCCGCCCTGTACTGGGTCAACAATGAACTCGTCGTGCAACGCCCCACCCAATATTTCATCACAGGCAGCCGCGATGGCCTTCGCCCGCTTTTCATCCAGCTCCCCCGCTGCAAGATTCGCCAACGCCGCTGCCTTTTTAACTTGCACCATGCTTTCTATGAGCGCCGGGTGCGTCCGCTGCCGCGTAATGCAAAAGTTTTCCACAGCACGCAGCGTTTGTATTCCATAATACGCCTGCTCCGGAACCGCGCGCTCACCAATTGAATCATGCTCCTGTCTATAACCTGTAGCCTTTTTCATCCATATTCCCCTTTTCTATCCTACTGATTTTCATTTTGACTCTGCTCCACACCGCCTCTGTTGGATGGGGACACCGCCGTATTGAGCACCGCACGGCCACGGAAAAGAGAAAAATATAGTTTCTCTCTTGCTTTTATTATATTCCAGCCTTATACTATTCACAAATACTTATATCCTTATGATTCTTATATCACTTTTTCTATAACACCACGCGTGACGCCGCTCATGGTGTGACGTTCAGGGAGGTGGACAGCGTGTTCAGAGGGATGCGGTACGTTTATGAGGTGTACTTGGAAAGGAGCTTTTCCCGCGCCGCCAGAAAACTCTACATCTCACAGCCGTCTCTGAGCGCCGCTGTGAAGAAGGAAGAAAATGAAGCGGGCTTCGCAATTTTTGATCGCAGCACCTCGCCGCTCCAGCTCACGGAGCTTGGGCAGAAATATATACGTACTGTAGAGGCCTTGATGCACATTGAGGCCGAGTTTCAAAACGATATTGAAAACATCAATGGACTGCGAAGTGGCTCGCTGTGCATTGGCGGCACCAATCTGTTCGCTTCCTTCATCCTGCCTGAACCACTGTCCCGTTTTACCGCTAGCTATCCTGCCATTACCGTGGATCTGGTTGAAGCCAGCACTGCGGAGCTGACTGAAAAACTACTCACAGGCAGGCTGGATCTTCTGATTGACAACGGCGAGATGGATAACGCCGTATTCGATCGTCAGTTTTTTTGCAAAGAGCATCTCATTTTGGCTGTCCCGCAGGCATACATCCCGAACGAACATGCGGCACGCTGCGCTTTGAAGCGCGAGGACATTTTGTGTGGTCGTCACCTGACACCTGAGGCTCCGTCTGCTCCCCTTTCACTGTTCAGCGACGTACCTTTTCTTTTACTGAAGGAGGGAAATGACACGCGTACTCGAGCCGACCGGCTTTGTGCGGCGGCTGGCTTCTCGCCTTCCATTAAGCTGAAGCTGGAGCAGCAGATCACAGCCTACAATCTGGCTTGCCACGGTATGGGCGCAGCCTTCATCGGCGATCTTCTGCTGCGACGTGCACAGACTGCGCCCGGGCTTGCGTATTATAAGCTTGATGACACACTCGCCACACGTGATGTCAATTTTTACTATAAGCACAGCCGGCCCATGACACGCGCTGTAACGGAATTTCTTCGCCTGCAGCAAACAAATGATGAGGTGAATCCATGAAAAAGCTTCTTTTACTCACCACCGGAGGCACCATTGCCTCTGTGGAAACGGAAAACGGCCTCGCCCCTGCTGCCACGCCACAGGAGCTTTTATCTTATATTCCACAAGCTGACACATTCTGTGAAGTGGATGTACGTCAGCTTTTCAACATCGACAGCACCAATATACAACCCGAACACTGGACGCGTATTGCATTGGAAATCGAAACCTCCTTCACAGATTACGACGGATTTGTCATCACTCACGGCACCGACACCATGGCCTACACGGCAGCGGCGCTGTCCTATCTTGTGCAAAATGCGCCCAAACCTATTGTCCTCACTGGTTCTCAAAAGCCGATGTCCGCGCCTGTGACAGACGCGAAAAAGAATCTGCTGGACAGCCTGCGTTTCGCCGTGCAGAACGATGTACACGGCGTTTATGTCGTATTCGACGGCAAAGCGATCGTGGGCACCCGGGCGCGAAAAGTGCGCACTAAAAGCTACAGCGCATTTGAAAGCATCAACTATCCTATTGCTGCCTTCATCGACGGCAGCCAGGTATTCCGCTATGTCGGCTGTGAGGAAGCAGACCCAAAGGTATGCTTTTATCACACCCTTGTCCCCCGTGTGTTTCCTCTGAAGCTGATGCCAGGCATCACGCCCGACATCCTACGGTATATCGGCGAGCATTACGACGCTATTGTCATCGAGGGCTATGGTGTAGGCGGACTGCCGTTTCAAGGTGACCAAAACTTTCTGGACGCACTAGAGACACTGACGCGGAAGGGAAAGCTGGTAGTGCTCGCAACACAGGTCATGCTGGAAGGCAGCGATGTTGAAATCTATGAAGTGGGCGTTCGAGCTGTGCGCCGGTACAACGTTCTGCAAACATACGATATGACCGTGGAAGCGGCCGCAGTAAAGCTAATGTGGATAATGGCGCAAACACAAGACTTTGCAGAGATATGCCATTTATTTTACCGCTGTGTGCATCATGATATCCTGCGCAAACCCGTGCACTTACCCAACTGACCGGCCGATTTTGCTGCTTAACGCCCCAAACACCTAACAGGCAGCCTCATAAAAGATACAATCATGATTGAAAACTCCTCCAAAAGACGTCCTTGCTGTGCATGTAAACCAGCTCGTGACCTAAATGTAAAAGTGGCCCGCCATGCATACGGCATAGCGCAAGAGCAGGTTCTTTTTTGCACCAGATATCCCAGTGTATGTGTCAAATCGGACAGTATTGGCTCTTGTAACTCTTTTGGCCTTATGTTGAAGTGGATGCAGAGACGCGTACCTGTAAAATTGGAGGGCTGCTTTATGAAAACCATGGTTCTTTCAGTTCAAAATGATTATGAGATCGGTATTCTTGCCGAAGACAAAGATATTGAAAAACTCTCTTTGGCTGTGGACACCGTTTCAACTACAGCGCTCCCGCCGGAGATCTGGGCCAAACTATTTGAACTTAGTCACGCCAACGTGTGTGTAAATGGGAACAAGTCCTGCGCTGAAGTTGAAGAACTAACCGCTATTTTGATAAAGAAAGGGCTTTACATGACAATCGAAGAATTCTTGTGCACTGTCGAAGAGACTGGAGCTACCTCTTTTCCTCCCTTGCATACCACAGCTAAGCTGTAAAGCGTTACCGTTGACTTTCACAGATATCGCTTCGAAAATCATCGTGACCGAAAGTGTAGATGGCGGAAAGCAAAAAAACAGTGTACAATTGAATTGTATTTTAGGTGAAATCAGTTCGAGGTGAAAGTTCGGCGGCGCCATCCCTGGCCGCCTGTTGCGTCAAACATATAAATCTTAACTGAACACTTTAAAATACAGCAGGAAACCACAATGCCTTTGATTGGGTATTGTGGTTTTTTGTTTATCTGAACTTAAAGGAGGAATGCGATTGTCCCAACCACGCCTATATCCTGTAGCCTGTGAAAGTAAAGATTTTGCTCTGACTGGCTATGCTGACACGATAATCTGTGAACCTGGAATTGGGAATAATGACAGTACACTCATTGGTATCCGCCTCGGAGGTGAGCCTGCCGCTACTCAGGCACTTGCTACCGTGCTCCGCACCGGCGTGCCTTTTCGTATAACTGTGGACGGGAACGAATTTACCTGCCAGGGGGATAAGCACAAATATTCGCTTCAGTATGGTGCAGCCGTGCCTTATTGCGAAGCGCTGCTGACAATTCAAGATGAGGAAATTGAAGGCAAGGAAAAGGTCCGCGACAGAGAAAGCTCAGTATCTTTTATCAAAAGCCGCGTTCACTTTCTGTACTGTGCTGTTGGGGATCATACCAGCTTGTTCCGACAGATTCAAAGGAAAACGTGCGCTCCCATGCTGCCGGAGTTTCAAGACTATGTTCTCTGCGAGGCTCAGCGGCATGGCATTCTCACACAGCTCGAAGTGTACAGCACGACCGAGCGGTTCGAGGCGTGGCGCCTATCCCTTGACCGCGATGAAAAAACTCTGATCGAGATACTCAACTGCGGGCTGAAGAAGGGCGATATCCGGATTCCCGGCACATTGGTTGGAGACCGGAATGCCTTCAAACACATCGCCACAATACCGCAATACCTAAACACATTCGGCACACAAATCGCCGAAAAGATCAAATCGCGCTTTACCCCTCTGTTCGACCCTGCAGCCGAAAGCCTCAGCAAAGAAATCCGGCAGGTCGATACTTGCATTTGGTCGCACACTGGATACCATCTGTATGACGCACAGATGGCAGTGGCCGAAGCAGTGAAGCGCAAAATCGACCGGAACCGTCCGGCCATCATCGTGGCGGAATGCGGTGCCGGTAAAACCAAAATGGGTACGATGGCACTGGCGGCAAGCCAGCTTGCGGAGGGGGGAAAGCATTTCAACATTGTCCTTTGTCCTTCGCATATGACGGCTAAGTGGGTACGTGAAATTGAGGAAACCGCACCCAATAGCCGCGCTGTTGTCGTGCGTGACATTTCGCAGTTCAAGGCGGTTTACAGGGATTATACGCTGCGGAACACAAATGTCTATGTGGTGATTTCCAAAGAAAGCGCACGGGATGGGTATTTCAGTTATCCGGCCGTTACTGTCGGCAAGTCCATGGGACAGACCGTATTTCGCTGTCCAGATTGCGGGGCCATCATTGAGGAACCCCTTTCCGACGGCGGAAGCACATACTGGGTCACCGCCCAAGCGCCCTTTTTCCGGCATAAAACCACCAAAAATCACAAATGTCTCTCATGTGGCGCGTCTTTATGGGCACCTCTGACAGAGCGCACCATGCCGGAAATGTGGACCAAGATTGGGAGTTTTGGGTACATCTATCTACCGCAGATCGACCTCTACTACGACAAAACCAAAAATCCAGCGATTCTGGAACAGTTAGAAGCGCTGTCGAGCACGCAGCCGGGAAACAATCTTCCGCCTGTCGTTTCATCCCGCAAGTATCCGTTGAGCACCTATATCCGCAAGCAGATGAAAGGGCGGATTGATGCTCTCCTTGCCGATGAGCTTCATCAATACAATAATGACTCCGGCCAAGGTGACGCCATGGCGGAGATTGCTGGGACAGCAAAAACGGTCGTGGGCATGACAGCAACACTGATCAATGGGTACGCAACAGGTATTTTCTATCTGTTGTACCGCCTGTTTCCCCGTTCGATGCAGCTGGACGGCAAGCAATACCGTGAGATATCTGCATTCGCCAAAGAATACGGGATCGTTGAGTCGTCCACAGAGTTTGAGGTAGACGTCTACAATGATAAGCGCCCTACCGCAGTCCACAAGCGCCGGGACAGGCTTTTGCCGGGAGTTTCCCCTCTTGTCTATTCGCGCTTTCTCATGGAATCGGCGGTATTCCTGTCTTTGACCGATATCGGGAAACATCTTCCGGAATACGAGGAGATGCCTATTCCGGTGAAAATGAGCCCGGCCACCGAAAAAGAGTATCAGAAGGGCAACGAATACTATGTCAAAGTCATGCGCAAAGATCCCAAACTCGGCAATAAAATATGGTCTTCTTTGTTGAATCTGCTGTCAGGATATCCGGACCAGCCATATGATGCCAAACCGATCCGGCATCCAGAAACCGGGGAGGTGTTATTCTGTCCCCAGGACACAACTACGGCGGGCACACTGTTGGAAAAAGATCTGATGGTTCTTGAGTTGGTCCACAAAAAAAATCCGCTCGGGTGAAAATGTCCTGATTTATACGAGCTGGACACGTCTTGACACTCAAAAAAAGCTGCTGCTGAACCTTGAGCAGGAAGGCATTCCCACAGAACTCATGTCCCCCAGCGTTACCCCTGCAAAACGGGAAGCATGGCTTGCAAATAAGGCAGCAAACGGCATGCGGGTACTTATTGCCAATCCCTCCCTCATTGAAACGGGCATCGATCTCAATATGTTCACGACACTCATTTTCTATAATGTGAACTACAATCCATTTACATTGCGCCAGGCATCCCGCAGATCATGGCGGATCAACCAGACCGCTCTGCGAATTGAAGTATACTTCTTCTATTATATCGGAACGGTTCAGGAACGCGCGCTACATTTGATGGCAACAAAACTGGCCGCGGCGGGCATCATAGAGGGACATATATCGGACGAGGGCCTTGCAGCACTCAGTGAATGCCGGGATGTCTCCGCGCAACTCGCCAAGGAGCTTGCGCAAGGTGTCCAAAATCATGTTGACGATATGGCAGATATTTTCCGGCGCATGGCCATGTTAAAAGCCCCACAGGATACCCCGCCACCGATTCCCCAACCGGCATCGCCTCAGATATCCCCACCCGCTGCTACGGACAGCAGCCTGGCTTGCGCACAAGATGCAGCGTTACCCGTACAGCCACAGGCCGTTCCGGTGCCTATACCTCAAACTGCTGCATATATCCCAATGGAGCCTTGTGCTCCGGCTCAGACTGGACATTTTGAATTCGGAGTGAGCAGGCTGCGTTCTGCTTCCAAACAAAGCGCACAAGAGCTTGGACAGATTTCCATGTTTGAGCTCAGTGCATAAAGGAGGATGCTATGAAACAAACAGAAAGACCTTTGTGGAAAAAATCTGTTCTCCAGAATCTCACACACTCTGACATCTGCCAGTATTTGTATGAGATTTCTGAAAACGGAGACATGTACGGTTATGATGCCGGCGAAACCGGCTGCGAACTGGAGTATAAACCTTTGTTCGACGAACTGTCCGCCGGTGCGAACACACTTTTGGAGGCATTGACAGCGTGTATGCCGCCCGATTGCTGGGATGATATGACCGTTGCTCTTTTGGGGCATCAGCAAACCGTTTTGGGTTATGACGAAATATATACGGACTATTTTGCCATGCTGGATCCCTGCGAGGAAAATCTTGCTATCCGGGAAGCCGAAAAAAGGCTGTTGCGGATGACCAAGCAAGAACTCATTCATGGATTCCGACAGGTCATAACAACGCTTGTGCTGTTTTGGGATCTGAAAACAGCACACGACTGCCTTACGGCAATCGTACAGGAACTGGACTCTCGCGCGGCTATGATGGAAGGACAAGACGGTCGGCCGGAATATGCACCGAGCATGTGGGCCACATAAACACCGCATCAAAGGAGAATGCCATGTATATCAAGTTTGAAAAAGGCCTTGGCTCCAGCGCAGTCAAGCGTCTTACGCCGGTTCTGCGCAACCATGAAGCGATGCCAGAGCTGTCCGGAATCCTACTGGAGACCAATCCCGACGGCTTTTCTGTAACGGCTGTCGCAAGAAATGAGTTGTTCAGCGCAGAGATACAGTTTCCCGCATTGGTGCTTAAACCCGGAAGTACGGTACTCAACGGTTCGCTTCTGAATAAGATCCTGGAGCTTTTCGGCGAAGGCTTCGTGGAAATGCGTACAGTGGGACAGGAAAACACCTTGCTGGCCTGTGGGCGCACCGAATACACCCTGGCAACGCGTCCGGCAAAAAAATATCCGCGGCCGCAATTCCCACAAGTTGAAACCGCATGCCGGATCGCCGCGCTTCCTCACCTTCTGCGCTGCTGCCTGTTCGCGGTGGGGCATGATCCCCAGCGCCCAGCGTATTCCAGAGTGAAAATCGATGCACAGGGCACAACCTTGACGCTGGCCGCATCGGATACATTCGGGCTGGCTGTAGCCGGTACGCAGAGTGATATCATCAGCCCCATTCATATTCTGATTCCTTCAGAAAGCGCTCAGTACCTGGCCTATGCTTTCAGCGATAAGGAAAACGTCCATATCGGCACTGCGGCAGGCGAAGCCGTTTTCCAGGTGGAAGGCTTTCGTGTCTGCTGTATTCTGGGACGGGAAAGTTATATGGATGTGCCCAGCCTGCTGCGTACCTTCCAGCCGGAAAGCGTCGCGCTTGTCAAGCCCAAGGACATGTCAAAGGGTTTGAGTACTCTTTCCAGCTTATCAAGTGCCAACTGCCCTGTTCAAATACAGATATGCCAGGGATACATTGCGCTTGACGGGAAAGCCATGTATGCCAATGGTAAAACAAAATGTCCCGCACAGGCCACAACCCCTGTGATGAAAGCGAACTATTATCTTCTTTCCCCTCTCTCCAAGGCGCTCGCCCGATTTGGGGAAGGACAGATCCAGCTTTCTGTGGCCCCCAACGGTATGTTGCGAATGCAAAACAATACGATGCTTTTCTTACTCACGCCGACGCGGCCCATCGATATTACGGTGCGCGCCAAAACCGACAAAAAAGGCCGCAAGGCCGCTGCATGACGGGGAGGAATGTGATTGAAAAAAATCCCTACGGTGTGCGATTACTGCGGGGGAAAAGTGATTCGCTGTCCGGCGTCTGAACTCTATGGGAGACGCGGCGTCGGAAATATTTATATGTGTACGAACTGCAACGCGGCAGTCGGCATCGACAAGGATGGCTGTCCCAAGGGCAGGCTTGCCAATGCGGCTCTGCGAAGCAAACGAATCGAGGCCCATCTGGTATTCGATCATTTCTGGCAATCACATCACATGACGCGTTCAGCAGGCTACGCCTGGATGGCAGCCGTGATGAAAATGCCGACATATGTGGGCAGACTATTCAAGCGGAGCACAGGTATAACGCTGGTGGAATACATCTTAGAGGTGCGTATGGACGCGGCCCGAACCCTCCTCACCGACACTGATTTGTCTGTGACGGAGATTGTGCCCCGGGTGGGCTTTGGAGATGCACCATATTTTTACAAGGTATTCAAAAAGACAAATGGCTGTACCCCCGCCCAGTATCGCGTCAACCAACGCGGCTTGGGAAAAGTCGGTGCTAACCACTGATCGACTGCGTGTTCAAACCTGGGACACCGTTGAAATCGTACATCCTGCCGTTTTTCGAAAACTCTCTCCCCCATCCTATTTTCATCAGTCAGGTAGAATAAGTTTCGCAAAAATAAAAAAGAGACATGGTTTGCTGTCTCCTTTCGAATAGTGGTGTCGCAACTTCATTCTACCAGAGATCTGCAAACCATGTCTCTTTGTATCCTTTTTGCAATTTGCGCAATTTATTGGACCTGTTGACAAAGTAGCGAAAAAGCCCTTTCTATGAGAGTCAGTTATTCCAACAGGTGTTTTTGGAGATCATCCGGCGTTGTGTAAAGAACGGCCTGATCGATGGAAAAGAATTGGCAGCTGATGGGACTTACCTCCCAGCCAATGTTTCCAAGGACAGTTGGATCAATACGGAGATTGAAACTGAGTTAAGCATGCAGAGTTACCTGGATCGCTTAGATGAGGACCTCTCTCAACAGCCTGGTTTCAAAAAACCGCCAGCTAAGATGGTCAAAAAGTGTCGTACTACAAGCAAAACCGATCCAGACAGCGGTTGCATCAATCACGGGAAAAAGAGTGGCATTGGCTACCTAATGGAAACGACCGTAGACTGTAAATATGGCATAATAACTGGCGTAGATGTGTATCCAGCGAATGAAAAAGAGAGTTTGCTGCTTCTGCGGCATCTGGAGCGGCAGATTCAAAACGGGATTCCGATGCAAAACATCGCATTGGATTGTGGCTACGATACCGGTGCCGTTCATCGTGGTCTGGAGTTGCCGGGCATCACCGGATACATTCCCGCGATCCAGTTTTCCAATTCTCCGGAAAAGTATGGTTTTTATTATCTGCCCCAGGAAGATGCATTTCGTTGTCCGGAAGGTGCCAAGCTTGTCTACCAGCGGTTGAACTGCAGTCAAACGACCGGAAAATACTTGTGTTGTTATCAAGTGCAAGGGGATACCTGCAAACACTGCAAGCGAAACGCTACCTGCTTTCAGCAAACGGGCATTCGGCGCAGAATTCTTGGAAGCAGTTGTTATCCTGCTTTTTATAGAGGGCATGAACGGATCGGCAGTGAGGCCTACTGGCGCATGTGCGCCTGCGAAAAATATGGGCGGAAGGATTCTTCTCCGTATTGAAACGAGAACATAGCCTTTCCAAGATCAGAAAACGAGGCATTCCGGCCGTAACAAAGGAAAGCCTTCTTTCCATCATGGCATTAAACCTAAAAAGGATGGTCAAGGCAATCCTTTTGCTCCCATCTTTGCTGAAAATCCGGGTTGAAAGCTACAACTTTCAGCCCGGATCTCTTTTTGTCAACAGGTTCCTTATTCTACCTAGTAAAAACATCTGCTCAAAAGCATTTTATCATCTTACTGATGAACCCATATATCTCATACGCAAATTTTGTATAAAAAATGCCTAACTGAATTCTCAGCCAGGCATTTTCTTGGCTCCCCTTGTTGGACTCGAACCAACGACCCTGCGGTTAACAGCCGCATGCTCTACCGACTGAGCTAAAGAGGATTATATATCGCAACCGCTTTGGTTGCTATGTCAAAGCCTTTTGAGGGCTTTCACGCACTCCTTACCTCTCAGCTCTCTAGGTTAACAATGTATCACGTTCTCTACCGGCTGAGCTAAAGAGGAACGAAAACTGCTTATTTAATATACACCATCCCAGCAAAAAATGCAAGTGTTTTTTTACTTTTCAGGTGAAAAAATACCGGCAAAAATTCCCGGCCGCTTATTTTTCCGCAGCCGGGCACCTTTTCTGTTTTTCAGTTCACTTTTTCTTCTGAGTTTTTACTTTTTCACAGGCCATCAGATAGGCATCCTCTCCGCCCGCCCAGGGGATTTCCATGCCCACAGCCGTTACTTCCATGTCCAGAACCTCGCTGTACAGTCTCGCGGTGACGCGGTCCGGGCCTTCGGGGGCCAGCTTTACCAGCGGGCAATGCACGCACGGCTTGTCCGCCCGGTAAAACACACGGTAACAAGGCTCGCCGGGCATTGCGCCGGGTACATCCTGCATTGTTTTTTTATTGGCGTAAAGCAGCTCATACGTTCCTTTTCGGATGACATACAGCCATGCGTCCTGCGAGTCCAAAATCGCCTGCGCGCCCTGCAGCGCATGGGTGAGCCTTGTGCGTGCCCGCGCCTTCAGCAGGTATACGCTCACGATTTCCGCTACAATGCACAGCAGGTCCGTCTGCTCCTGCGTCCAGAATCGGCTTTCCCGGCATTCATCAAAGCCGATGTAGCCCCTGGGCTTGCCGTCGTCGCGGATCACACACTGCAGCATGGACTTGATGCCTTGCGCCTCCAGAACCTGCACCTGATTCGGGGGCAGTGCATGGATGTCGCGGCAGTAAAAAATACCGTCCTCGTTAAAATTCTTATAATAATCCGCCAGTTCGCCCTCCAGCATATGCTGAAGCTGGTCTATCTGCGGCACAATGCCGTCGTTGCACCATTCAAAGGTGTTATCGCAGTATGTTCCGTCCTCGGAATCTTCAAAAATATAAACGCGGCTCACACCTACATGCCGCCCTACGATCTCCAGCACGCTGGGAATCGCTTTCTCCACATCGTCGGACTGGTAGAGAATGTGAAATACATACTCCGCCAGCGAGCTGCGCATCACACCTGTGCCCAGCTCGGAATCAATCGTCTGTCCCACGGTGCTCTGTGTAGGCGCTCCCAGCCCTTCCAACGGCAACTGGGTATAAAACGCATAGGTATTTTTCCCCTGCATTTTGGCTCGGTACAACGCCGCGTCTGCCTTCTTATAAAGCGTGAGATAATCGGTACCATCCTGCGGCGCTTGAGCGATGCCAACACTGCAGGAAAAAACTGGCCCGCCGCCCTGTGCCGGCAGGAGCCGCGCAAAAGCGTCCAACACCTCCTGCGCCTTGCGGCCCGCTATGGCCTGCGCCCCGGAACCACGCAGCAGTACGGTGAATTCGTCCCCGCCGATGCGTCCCAGAATATCGCTTGCGCGGAACATATCCTGCAGCATACGTGCGGCCTCCGTCAACATCACGTCACCGCTCAGATGCCCGTAAAAATCATTTACCTGCTTGAAATTGTCAATGTCGATCATCAAAAGCACGGCGTTTTCCCCAGGCATCAGTGCACCCAACGCATGGTCTGCCTTGGCTTCCATGGTCCCTTTGTTATACAGCCCCGTCAAGGTGTCGCGCTCTGCACGCTCCCGCATGCGCTGGGCCTCCCGCTTTTCCGCGTCGATGTCCAAAATCACGCCCACCGCTTTGGCCGGTTCACCCGCGCGGTCTTTCTGCAGCGTCGCACGCACACGGCACCACAAATAACCCCCGTCCCGCTTCTGAATGCGAAGTTCCGCCTCCTGATAGGGTTCTCTTTCCAGAATATCCGACATCTTGCGCCGCAGCAGTGGTACATCATCAGGATGCAGATGCGGGTTGTCCAGCAGGCGCGCATGAACATTTTCCCGCACCGGCTCATAGCCGAATTTCTTTTCCCAGTTGGGCGAGAAAGTAAGTGTATCCTGTTTGACCTGCCACTCAAAAATAATGTCGTTGGTCTGATCCATAATGATTTGGTGGCGTTCCAGCGAAAGGCGCAGATCCTCCTGCGCCTTTTTTGTTTCAGTAATATCCAACAGAATGCAGTAGAATACCTCTCGCCCATCCTCCCGGCGCATGAGCTGGCCTCTGTCCTGCACCCAAATCAAACCACCATCCTTGCGGGCCATCCGGTACTCAATGAGCTTCGTATTGCCTTTTTCCAGCTGCGCATGCACAGCCTCCCATGTAGGTGCAATATCCGGCTCGTAAATCATCTCGGAGAATCGGTTATGGAAAACAGTCCCCAGCTCCTCGCGTGTATAACCCAACATTGACAGAAGTCCGTCGCTGAACTGCAGAAGGTTCAGTTCGTCCGTGGCGTCGCAGCACATGACGCCGCCGGGGATATTGTTCATCAGGGCATCGAGGTCACGGTTGCGCTCCCGCAGTTCTGCGGAGCGCTCGTCTGCAAGCCTGCGCAGTGTGGAGATGTTCTCCCCCACCAACAGCCGCGGAAAAAATTCCGCGTCATCCTGGTCGGGACTGGGCAGCGACAAATGCAGCTGCGAAAGCAACAGACATCCCTGCTCCGCGCGCAAAATGATCGTAACGCGGACAGGAAGATCCAGCATTTCACAGGATTCATTGTTTTCGCGCACGACAAGCTCACCGCACACGGAAAACACCTCCGGTGTGAGCGTTCGGACGCTGTAATGGGCACTTAGCACCAGAAACGTATCATGAAATCCACTTTGCTCCTGCTGCAGCAGGAACCTCATCTGCGGCATGTCATAGCAGACCTCCCGCCGTCCGGTTCCCACCATCATAAATTCCGGTGCCAGAAGCTTTTCAATCCTTCCCAGAGCCCGTTCTACAAAATACGACTTTTCGAGCCATTTTACAAAATCCAGCACATTTTCTTCAGAAAACGGCATATACATGCCTCCTTGCCGGGGCCGGTTTGTGAAAAATGGCCCATCCTTTTTATCCATTGTAGTGTATCCAAGCATAAAAAACAAGCCGAACAATCAATTCCGGGAGCATTCTGCGTAAAATCCTGACTATACGGCGTGAAAAAAGCGATATTGACGCTTTCCGTCAAAAAAAGAGCCATCCGAAAAGGATGGCTCAAATGGTAAACCATATTCAGCTAAGGACGAACTTTTTACCTCTTGCAGAGATACCAGTTTATCCCCATCTCTGTAATTGAAATTGACAACGAATCGGTCATCAAAAATATATACCGAGTTTACAAAACAATCTATGATATTTCGCTGATATGCCGAGACACTCGGGTCGCCCTGCCGAAACCGCTCAAACCGGAACAGAATCTGCTCCCTTGTAAGAAGCGGCTTTGCAATCTGCTCCTGCAGGATGTTTGTTTCCAGCGCCTTACGCTGCTCCTCCCAATCGTCCAACCGCTGTTTGGTAGCTGGTATAATGATTCCCTGTTCGATTGCAGATACGATATTTTCGATTGGTTTATTAACATCTTTCAGCGCGGCCGGCAGTACCGGCAAACGTGTATTTTCTCTGCTTTGATAAGCTAAAAGCTTTTGCGTCAAACGTTCAATCGTGTCCTTATTGAGAGCCTTTTTTATCGCAGCTTTTACTACAAAACGTTCCAAAGGTTCCTTTCGCACTGATTTTAAATCGCATCCCGCGCGGCCATTGCGTTTACGGTTTCCACATTTATAATAATCGTGCCATGTGCCTGTATGACTTTTCCGCTTTCACCTGCCATTATAGAGCCACAGTTTCTGCAAAACAGTTTTGTTGTCAGCATATAATTGACATTCGTTCTCGTATGCGCCGGAGCTTTTTGGTTCTGTTCACAGCGTTTTTGTACTCGGTCAAAAACCTCCGGTGTAATGATAGCCGGAATCGCATCCGGAATCACTGTGTCCTTATATACCTATTTTAAAGTTATAATCAGGAGGTGCCTGCGATAAAATATTGAGCTAAAATAGTGCCGTCACTGAACGAAGTTTTACAATTTCGTGCGGCAACGGCACTTGAATGGCAACTGATTTGTTACTTGAAAGAAAACTTTTCTTCAGCGAAGGATATTCCTTTTTGATACTGTAAATCAAATATGTTAGGGTAAAAGGAGCATACGGTCAAAATCGGATCGGGAAGCCCCTTTCCTGTAACGGTCACGCCGAGCGTTGCCTCTGGCAAAGCTTCTGGCGTTTGGCTGTTTTTTATATTGAGCCATGCCTCACTTGTTTGCTCCCAAACATCCGAATTTTCAAAACCGTAATCAATAACCGCATAAATTACCGAATATCCTTTGTACTCACAAAGCTTCAACACTATATTCGCTTCTATTTTTTCTTTTCCTCTACAGACGAACACTTCCTTTTGGGCTGCATACCTCCATAGTTTAGCTTCTTCGTAGAAGTCTTCTTCCATAAGTGCAGCATCTTCAGGAGAATAAATTGTTTCAATTGCTTGGTATGCGTCAATTCCAGGCGTTTCTGAAAGCTGCTCATATTGGTATTCTTCACCCGGTACATTTTTGAACGCCGTACATCCTACTAAAAATATCAATAAAAAATATTCCAAGCAAAAGATAATGTTTTTATTAATCATCCTTTATTCCTTAAGCGTACAGCTTATATGTCCAAATCAGGCTCATTGTATCACTGGAGTAAGTGTCTGTATATGCAGTTGAGCCGGTCAAATTAAACCCGTTAATATTTACTGAGCCGCCTCCGGAATGCGTTCTGGATTCAGTAAAATGTCCACTTCCAACAAAATCGACAGAAAGAGAAGGGAATGAAGCGTTGTAGTTATTGTACAACTGCACCCAAGAAGCGGTGGATGTTCCGGTCTGTATCCTTGTGGCACTTCCTACTACGCCTTGAATTTGAAAATAGGAGCCTTTTCCTCTAAGCCACAATGTTGCTTCGGACGTTGCACTATAAGTACTATTTTTTGAATAAGTAAAGGTTTTTGAAACCACCTGATAATGATCGACCAGATCAGCATAAGGTGCTATACCATCACTTTGGGAATTTTTACGAATTCCTTCAAAAAGCTGTACGGCTTCTTCCTCACTAATTCCATTCAATTCTGCAGTTTTTTGATAAACTCTTCGTAGGTAAGATCAATCACGGTGGTGTCACCTTCACTCCATTGCGGAGGTTCCGCTGCAAATGCGGGCACGGCTATTGCAACTGCCATAATAATACAAAATGCAAATGCGAACAGCTTTTTCTTCATAATTCTTAAACTCCTTCTTCATGGTTTGACACTTTTCTATTGTACCGACATTTCGCGCGCTGATGTCTGACTTCCCCAAGCTGTTTCATTTTAAGTTGTTCAAAACAGAGATTGCATGCGATTTACCATCCTACTACTTCTCCAGAAAACCATCCGCAATCAATGGTTACAGGATATGTATATCCACAATCTGCGCAGCGATAATATTCAATGATATATTTATATGTTCTGTTCAATGCTCCAGAATAGACATATTGTGTCTCAGTTCTTTCTAGGTAACGGTACGCATGATTGCAAAGTGTTCTCGTCTGCGTTCCCACTGTAGTATCCTGTAGGATGACGGGACTGGCCGCAATGGCACTCCCCATTACGCCCAAACACAGCACAAATACACCCATCAGAGATAATAGGCGAGCAGCTAACCGTTTCATGACAACACTTCCTTCATTTTTTAACAAAGATAACCTTTGCTCAACTATAATAACCAGCAATATGGCAAAAGGGGACAAAAATTCCAAAAATTTTTTTATTTCCACAATGAATCAGCAATTTGCAGAAGAACTTTCACTTCGAAAGAACTATCCATCATCACGGCTATTCCATTTTCTTCAAAGATTACTTTGTTCATCCTCTTGGAATCAACATTCCCTTTGTCAAAGTCAAGGTAATAATATGTGCGAATGCTTGTCGTTGTTTCGTCCATTTCCAAGGGGAAATCCTCTTTTGGGAGATACAATTGGATATCCTGTGCAGGGAATATTGCGATATCCAAAGAATTTACAGTCACCCCATATTGGGATTGACGATATGAGTATGTGTCATAGAGCGGCCCTTCACTCGAATTGAATTTTGTACGGACGGTGTCTTCTGGTAGCCAATTCGGCGTAAATTCCGGCAGCGTTGTAATTGGCTCTGTTTGTGTTTGACTTTCGAAGCGAAGTATCCAATCAGATTCTTCTTCGATTTGAAGCAGTGAAAATAGTTGAGCACGCATTGATGGAACAGCATAAACAACGGATAAAGACAATATTGCTGCACATACGCATACCGCAAAAGCACGTAGTATGTGCCGATTTTTATGTGGTAGTTTAATTTTTTCTAAACGTTCTTCCCTCAATTGAGCCGCAGCATCACAAAGTAGATTTTCAAAAACAACATCGTTCATATTGTGTCATACCCTTTCTCTTCAAGCGCAGATTTTAGGCGCGCCCGAATGCGCTGCAGCCGTTTTTTTACGACTTGTGCATCCATGTTCAGCACCTGTGCAATCTGCACGACTGTAAATTTGTTGTCGTATTTTAACATCAAAATATCTTGATCCTCAGCGCCTAATCGCCGTATTTCCATCAGCAACGCTGTTTGCGCATCACGCCGTTCCACAGCGACAACGGGCGTTTCATGCGGATCATCAAAATTTTCCAACTCTGTCGGCACGTCTGCCGGCACTTCACGTTTCATTCGCGAACATTCTGTAAGGGCAATGCGTTTGGTAATGATCGCAACAAAGTTTCTTGTTTGGGGGCTGTCAATTGCGGACACTTGCGAAAAATGCTCCAGAACACGCACGCAGGATGTATGCACTACATCTTCCGTTGTGACTCGATTATGTAGCACCTCAAATGCGACATGATACATCAACTTATAATAGCGCTTATATAAGTCTGTGAAACGTTGTTGAGCCGTTTTATCGAATTTCAAACGAGTGCCACCGCCTTTCCCTTACACCCATTATAACCAGCGACTACCCCATTTGGGGACAGGTTAATTCAAATATTTTTATTTTCAGTCAGAATTCATATAGAACGACCGGGAAATTTCTCTCCCGGCCGTTTTTCTGTTTACTCTATGCAGTATAATGTTTTAATCATTGTTTCTTTTTTCCATTCCTGAAACGCCCGTTGTCCTTCTTCCGTTTCGTAAAACACCTGAATTTTCGGAAGTAAGAACCTTGCAAACTGCTTCATATCCTCCACCGGCACACCCTGCCGAGCCGTATTTTCTTTTCGCCTATTACTTTCCCGTTCCGCCATGTACCTGTTTTCCTTTAACCCATCCGGTCTTCTTTCCGCCGGGCTATCCCCGGCGCCTGCTCATTCCATCTGCTCACAACTGCATCTCCCCAGCTCCGCTGCTGCGTCTGGTTCTGCCGCGTCAACGATTACTCACGGCGGCGCTTCCGCAGAACTTCTGAAAGAATCGTTGACACGCCGCAGCATGATTCTTACCGCCGCCCAGTAAGAGCGCGTATCCATCCAAGACTGGATGCAGACGGTCCTCCGTATCTTCCACCTGAAAGCGGATAAGATGCGGCAGCTCTACCAGCAGCTGCGGAACAAATACCAGATGCACTGCGCCTACGCACAGGGAAACGCCAAAATGCGCGAGGCCTACAACAAATGGCGTGACCCGCGCAGAAGACAATGGTCAAATACCAGGTAGGGGAGATATCTTTCGAACAGTTTGCGGAATGCGTTCAAATTCCATAGAGAGCAAACAGGCCGCGCGGGAGATGTCTCTCCTGTGCGGCCTGTTTGCTCTACTTTAAAATCATGCCCAGACAAAAATAAACCCGAACTCGCTCTCATACAAGAACAAGTTCGAGTTTGCTGATAATGGTGCACTTTCAGGGACTCGAACCCTGGGCCCGCTGATTAAGAGTCAGCTGCTCTAGCTACAGTAACATGTTATAACAAATCCATTGATATGAGTAGCTTCTGTTTTTCCGCAGAAGGTTGAGCCGCCTGTAATTTGTATACTGTTGCAGCCAACATGATCAAACGCGTATTTTACAATCTCCGCCACGTCGGTGGGAAGTACAGCCTTTGGAAGCGGCTTCTTTTTGGCTGCAAGCGTTTCGAACTCTGCCCCGGAAAAACAAAATTCACAAGGTTTTCCAGCCGCGCCAAATTCACATGGCCACAGGCATTGAAAAGCTACCCAGTCAAGTCCTTGTAGAACCGCATTTCCGATATACGGCATCCCGGATGACGTTTTTTTCTTGTAAAAATCGGTGGGTGGGGCAAAAGAAATAAAGTCTACAAATTCGCCATTGTACATCAAAGCCGCCCGTTCGTCTTTCAACGAAATGGTAAACGGCGTTCCCAACTGGGATGCGTATTTCATCAGCTTAATATTGTTCCACGAGAGCATAGAGCCGAGCTGTTTTAGATGAAAGCTCATATCTGTCAGCTGGACGATGGTTTCGTCTGACAAAATCATACAATTGCACATTAATGGATTTGGATTCAAACGCGTATTTTTGCCATATTTTTGATAAACCTGTTTATCAACTTTTGCGCCTCTGCTGACAACAAAACATTTCAGCTCTATTGAATCAACCACATCATTCCCCAAATAATACATTACCTTTGCCCTTCCCTTCCAGCATTAAAGTCAACTGATTGTAGCCTGAAATTCCTCGCAGAGGGTAGTGGGGACGCGGGGTTTTCATTGCGATTCCTACTGGCTTAAGAAGCGGAATATCAATCGACGGGGCATGACCGGGAAAATCAAATAGTATTGAGTTACCAATCAATATGTCCGGACCGGTATCTCGCATTTGTTTTTCCAAAATCTCTTCTTTGTATGGCTGTATGGATTTGTTATGTGTCGTAGTGGAAAATGCCATTGCATACACGTTGTGCATTTCTAATTCTTCTGTTAGACACCGCAGTAATCCATTTGCAGAATTTTGATTTCCCAGTATCAGAACATGTTTTTCCTTATCATGTGCTGATAATGCATTAACGGAATCCAATTGCGCACACCGTGGAGAAACTCGTATGACTTCAGAAACTTCTTTGAGAAGTTTTTTCATTTCCTGTATACCGTAGCAATCCGAAAACACATAGGGAATGTTAAATCGTTCTTTCATCCATATTGCTGCCGGCAGTGCCTCCTGCCGCAATACAATATTGAATTCCGCTTCCGCTGCAAACCGTATTTCTCGCAGTGAGGTATTCAGTGGATAGCTCATCCGGCAATGATAATCAAACATTTCGCTCAATGTCCGTTGGATCTCTTTTATATCATTCTCTATAAGATACTCATCCGCACAGCATCCCAAAATATTATAACTTCTCGGTTTTTGAAGACATGCCTCAACATATGTTTTAAAAAACAACTCCATGGCCCGAGTTAATCCAACAGTATAATCCGTCCCCAGCGCTGAAAACGCAATCGGAATAAGACGCGCTTTTACTTTGTCCTGCTCCTCTTCACAAAAACTCTCGACATCAAAACCGATAATTGCCGTTGAGGATGAAACCGCCACTGCAATCGCTTCAAAACGACCGCTTAAGTCCATTTCACGTATCGCTGCCCGCAAATTCGCGGTATCACCGAATGTCAAAATATGGTCGTTGATGTGGGTGGAATAGATTGGAGCATTTTCGCCCATATGCCGTGTAGCAAAATTTGTTGTACCCATCGGTCCAAATTCCAGTATTCCCAACCCGCTTATCTGAGTTGCACACCAAAGAAAACCCATTCTATCACCTGGAATGGGATAGTAACGGTATAATGGCATTTACGTTTGCCCCCCCAATGCTTTCATGATATATTCCAGCACCGCCTGCAGTGCATCGAACCCCTGTCCGATGGATACACCTTCAAAATCAAGGCAAGAAATTTCTGTTTTTCGAATCAAGTTTTCGCTTAACCGCCCAATAAAAAAGTCCGGCTTGTATATCTCCAGCAACCTTTCGCTGATGCCGAAATCTGCGAGCAAAGCCACTAAAGGGTCCACGTTCGAATGTTTAAATTCAGGGAAGAGTTCTCTTTCAAAATCATTTTTGCTGATTACATAATACGCCAGCGGTTTCGCCCCATATCTTTCCAGCATCAATATCATATCAATCGAAATCAAGGGCGAATTGGAATAGATGTATTGTTTTCCCTCCACACAGTATCCAATTTGTTCCCACAACGCCTGAAGCTGTATTGCTCGTTTTTCCCAGAACGGATCTTCCGCCAGTTTCAAATGTCGTTGCAACGATTTGTAGCACGATAAAATACGCTTGGGATCTGCGTATTTCCCGAACAGAATATATGGTGTTTTATATTGCTCCAGCATCTTTTTTGCGAGTTTAAGCCCAATTGGGTCTGTTACAATATTTAAGGATGCGGACGGAGCATTTTGAATATCCGCTACCGTACATCTGCCTGGGAAACGAACACATATATTAACTCCATTTTGCACAAGCCACCGGGTTATTTCACTATCTTCATCTGCTTCTCCACGTCCACATAACAAATTAACACTTTTTTCTATTCGCTCACATGGCCGCATCAGTTCACTCAGTGCGGCCATCAAATCGCTCTGGCCGTCTACATGGCTGTTCTCTCCGAAATTGTGAGCTGGACAGTGTATGATGGGCAGCTTAAGCTGTCTGCTTGCTTCGAATACAACGCCGGAGATATCCTCCCCAATCAACTCCGGAACACAAGTTGATACTACACAGATAGCTGTCGGGGATTCGGTTTTCTGAATCTGCTGTAAGCTTTTCAGCAGATTCTCGCCGCATCCATATACAACGTCATTTTCCTCTATCGAATATGTATATACAGGATATGATAATGGATCATCTGCAACAACTTTGATTATTTCACGTCCATAAAATCCGCATTCATCCGTTCCAACAATTAAAAACGGCATATCAGCAATATATTTTGTCAGCAAAATACAACCAAAAAGCGGGCAGTGCATTCCCCGCTTGATGGCTTTTGATGGACAGGAAATATCGTCATACGCAGTAATATTCGATAGATGTGTCAGGGTCATTTTATTCATGGCTCTCCTCCAGGAGTTTTTTTGCAAGTGCTGTATATACTCGGGCCATTTCGCTTTCCGGGAATACTTCGACTACCGTTTGGTTTTGGTCCTCGGCCTCCTGTACTGCGTTACAACGTGGAATAATCTGCACGATTTCAGTGTTAATCTCTGCACATAGTGCCGAAACCTTTTCTGTTTCATTTGTAATTCCCTTTGCGTTGACGATAAGGCCGCCTAGCTGTGCATAGCCCTTTGTCCGGAAATTCCGGACTGCAGAAGCAATATTCGATGCAGCATACATCGACATCATCTCTCCTGATGTTACAATGTATACGTCTTTCGCATATCCATTGCGTATCGGCATAGCGAATCCTCCGCACACTACGTCTCCCAATACATCATAAAGCACTACATCTGGTTTATATGTTTCAAATGCCTTTAGCTGGGCCAGCTTTTCAAATGCAGCGATAATACCGCGTCCGGCGCAACCCACGCCCGGTGTAGGTCCGCCCGCTTCTACGCACAATACGCCATCGTCACCGCGAAATACGATGTCGTCCAATCGAATTGTATCGCCCTTATCGCGTATGGTATCCAAAACAGTGGGAATCAATTTTCCTCTATTATGATTTTTATTTGAATCCGACTTGGGATCGCATCCGACTTGCATGACTGTATATCCCAGCCGAACCAACGCAGTTGCCACATTCGATACCGTAGTGGATTTTCCAATACCGCCTTTTCCGTAGACAGCAATTTTTTTCATACGTTCTCCTCTCTGCGCCGAACCATGCGTTGAGGCACATAATATTCATTGTTCCTGTCAGTAAGCGTCCGCATCTCAACACGGAATACATCCGTAAAAGACTCTGGAAGAAATATATCCTTCGGGGCTCCGGTGTTATATATTTCTCCGTCTTTCATCATATAAACAATATCAGAATATTGTGCAGCCTGATTGATATCATGCAATACCATTACAATCGTCATTGCGTAAGCCCGGTTTAAATGGCGAACCAGTTCTAAAACTTCCAACTGGTAGCAAATGTCCAAATAGGTCGTCGGTTCATCCAGCAAAATGATTTCCGGAGCCTGGGCAAGACACATGGCGATCCATGCCATTTGGCTTTCTCCCCCAGAAAGGGTTCCGATTGCACGGTTTCTTAATGTCTCAATCCCGGCTGCGTGCATCGCCTCATCTACTTTATCAATGTCCCGTTTTGTCAGCTTCCCGCCAAATCCGGTATGGGGATAGCGTCCATATTGTACGAGCTGTTCTACCGTCAGGTCCACAGCGACATTTTTGCGTTGGGGTAAAATAGCCATACGACGCGCAAGGCTGCGTGTATTTGCTGTCCGCACATCACATCCATCTAAAAGAACTTCGCCGCTTTGCGGGCGTAAAATGCGTGAAATAATTTTCAAAAGAGTGCTTTTTCCACAGCCATTTGGGCCTACTATTGTGACAATGCAGCCTTTTTGCACGCCAAGCGAAATATCTTTCAAAATTGGAACGCCATCTATGCCATAACATACATGCTTTACTTCCAGCATTATGCAATCCTCCTTTGCTTGCGGAGCAAATAGAGAAAGAAGGGCGCACCGATCGCCGCCAAAATAATTCCCACAGGGATCTCTCTCGGAATCATAATAATTCGCGAAATCGTATCACAGATCACCAATACACTTCCACCGTTGATCGCACAGGCGGGAATAAGCTTGCGATAATCGCTGCCAATGAGCAGCCGTGTGATATGCGGGACGCACAAACCTACAAAACCGATCAGGCCAGCCACGCTTACTGCACTTGCCGCCAAAAGCGCAGATACTGAAATAAGTGCAAGGCGTATAGGTTCTACTTTTACCCCAAGACCAACCGCAATTTCATCGCCCATAGCTAGTAAATTGATTTTCCCTGCAAGCAGAATACTTGCAGCAAGACCTGCCGTGGCATAAGGCAGAATCAGCCATAGATGACTCCATGTACGTGCAGAAAGGCTCCCCACATTAAATCCCACCATACCGGTGATCGCGTCAGGGAAAAGAGTAACGAGTACATTATAAAACGCGCTGAGAATGGATGAAACCGCAATACCTGATAGAATGAACATCATTGGCCTTACTCCTCCTGTCCACGCCATTCCATAAATCAATAACGTAGTGAGCAACGCGCCTATAAACGCTGCGATTGGAATGGAACGAAAGGCAGAGGGGACAAAAATGAACAGAGCGAAAGTTACCAAAGACGCGCCGTTTGTAACGCCGAGGATTGAAGGAGACGCCATTGGATTACGGGTTATCCCCTGCATAATAGCGCCCGCTACAGAAAGGCACATTCCTACCAGCACCGCCAGGATCGTGCGCGGCAACCGGGCGTCACGAATAATAAGGTGATATTTATTCTCAGGATCGAGGAACAACGCTCTGAATATATCTGGAATAGAAATGTTTACAGCGCCCAGCATCAGACTCGCCAGCATCCCAAGCACCAAAATGGTAGAAAAAATAATAAAAGGATATCTAACTCCTCGATCGTGTGTGTGTATATGTCCCATTTCTTCCCCCTCTTTTTTGTTGCCCCTTAAAAATTGAAATGCCGCGTATGCGGCATTTCGATTCTTAAATATGCCTAATTGAAAATTTGCGGGTAAACCAGATTCGCCAAATACTCATATGCATCAGCATAACGGGTATTGGCATGGTACAAAAACAGTTCAGCCGGAAGATGCTGGAACCGCCCTTCTTTTACCGCTGTAAGTTCACTCCATAAAGGGTAGGATTCAAAAATTGCTTTTGCATTCGCCTCGGAGCCGTCGCCTGAACCGCCGCGCGAAAATATCCATTCCGGATCAATGTCCAACAGAGATTCAATGCTTACGACCGTACTTGTTTCTACCCCTGCAATGTTCTCTAAATTCATGTCCTCGCACAGATTCCCCAAATAGCCTGAATTGGCAAGCGCATAAATTCCATTTGTCGCGTGAGGCAATAACATTACCATCGTTACAGGCTCCTGCCCGGAGATCTTCTCACGCACCGCGTTTACACGTATGATGTTGTCAGATGCATATTTTTCGTATAAATCTCCACGGTCATTTAACAGCGTAAACAATTCAAGATTTTCAATGAATCCATCAAAATCGTCATAATCCCAAGCAAAATATGGGATGTTATACTGTTCGAACGATTCCACTGCCTCAAGGTGCGTTTTACTGGTGGGAGAGATAATGATCAAATCAGGTTCCTGTGCTACAATCATTTCGATGTTCACGGGGTCATGAGCTTCATTCATGATTGGTACATTTTTAATTTCAGAGCCCATTTCATCTTCATCGGCGCGGGAATCCACAAGGATATGACCCGTGCGGCCAACAGCAGTCCCACCCGCATGATACCAAAGATCAAGTGCATTATAATCCAATATGATTACACGCTGAGGCTTCTGAGAAATAGACACATCACGTCCCAGCTTATCTGTGAAGACTACAGCACCGTCTGCGACGACAAATTTGTCACTATGCGGCAATTCCACTGCTTGTTGTGCCTTCTCAGTCCCTGCTTCACTCTGAGATGTACTGCTTGCCGCTGATACGGCTGGTGAGGACACCGTATTTCCGCTGCTTGGTGCCGTACCGCATCCGGTCGCGACCATAACACACAATGCACAAGCAAGAATTTTTGCTTTCAATTTCAACTTACTCATCTCTATTTTTCCTCCTGAAAATATTTTTTGTTTTACTTTATTGGAAACGCTTTCTTTCGCCTCCCCCCGCGACCGGCTTTACTGTCGTGTAAGTATAAAACGATACCTTTATTTGTATTGTATCTGCCTTACACATTCGCATATATTTATATAAAAAACGGCCGCAGCGAAATCATTCGCTGCAGCCGTTTTTCTGCATACACCAAATACCTCCACCACATTTCAAAATATGGCAAAGTGCTTTTCTTTTTGTAGGTCTTCTGGCTCACGTATAGGGAGCATTGCTCCTGCGCCCGCATATCCTGCCTTCCCAGTTTCCCAGTGACTGATTTTCATCAACGGATATGGAACTCTACGCATACAGCGGCGGTACCGTTCGGGATTCTCACCCGATTCCCTTGTCCATCCCCGCGGACTGGTATGCGCCGCGGGGCCACAAAAATATATTCTGTTGTCCTATTCATATTACAATCCGTTTCTTTTTCAGTCAACCGAATTTTTTGTCTTTTTTAGTACTTTCTTGTTCTGTGTTTATGCTTTCCGTTTTCGTCGATGCTACAATTCATGCTATGAATATATCTGCCGCGCACTTTTTTCATTGACTTCACATCAAAAAAGGAAGCACAACAAACTATTGTGCTTCCCCTTTGACGTTTTAACGTGTCAAAAAATCATATGTGCCCGGCGTAAGAACTCTGTCCGGTTCATGCGGCAATACCAATGTTTTACTTTTATAAAACCTCAGTGCATCACCCACGATATCCTCCGCCATATTGTTTTTGTGAAACGATACCGTATCGAAAAATGTGATACCATGTTCGACCGCCTCCTGCAACAACCGAATCGGATCTCCATATCCATAACTAAGGTTTCCACAGCCCAATCCAATTTCTGAAATTCCAAAACCGTTTCCCAGGTTTCTTTTGTTCAAATTCGTCCTCCCTAAATAGTGTTTACACGAGCGATATGGTATAATGGGAGCAAGAGATCCGAAAGAGGTGTTCCCATGAAGAATGA
>PPYE01072304.1_pt1 | contig 27251 bp, 20 predicted proteins | sample 1559881 | NCBI WGS metagenome assembly PPYE01 (sample SAMN08240022, study PRJNA423297) | Human gut metagenome, whole genome shotgun sequencing project. | reverse complement strand
CATAATGCTTCATTTTTATACATAGCAAAAATATAAGAATGAAAAAAGGGCGACAAGATAGAATCGCGGAGACGCTTACTTACTCAATATATTATTGGTTTTTACTCAATGACATTTGCAAATATAAATAATTTATTGTTTGGGGCATTACCTTTATATATTCTTATTCTTTGTATTTCACAGCTACCGAAACCCTGTAATTACCTGGAACGGGTGTATAAATGGGTTGGTGGGTAGTTCCTTTGTTTTGCAACTTCTTCTCTGCGATTAGTCTTTTAATATGGCGGTATGCAGTAATTTGTGTCATTCCGCAGAGGTACTGGAAGTCTTTTCGGGTGATAAGTTGGTTTTCTGCAAAATACTTTGTCAATTCCATATCTATCTCCACTTCAGAAAGCCCGGCAGAATGTGGCCTGTATTTCGAACGGTGGAATTCCATATCGGAAAGTTCGGCTTTCAGTTCTTTGTCTGCTTTGAATTTGATTGCTTTCAGTTTAACTTTATGCACTCGCTTATCTTTAGGATCCCGTATTTCTTCTTCGCAGGAAAGAGTTACTTGTAGATATCCCAATCCGTCGATATGCACCTTTTTCCCTTCTTTAAGGCACTGTGCCACTTCGTATTTCAGTTCTTCCAAAGTTGCTGTCACATCAGACGGGCTTAATGAACAGCGATCGTGAATCCGGTAAACCAGTTTTTTCGTATTTACTGTTTCATAACTAATCGGACGCGCATGATATCTTACCTTGTTTTTCTTCTCCTTCGGCATCGGAGTCTTATATAGTTCAAATTGTACTGCCATAGTCTTTCTTTTTTCTTTAGATGTTTGTAGATTATCTTCTTGATGTTTCTTAATTTTCTTCTTGATATCTGTTATTTATCATCGTTGTGATAAGTACTTATCATTAGCATGATATATGCATATCATTACTGTGATAAGATATTATCATTATTGTGATAAACTATAAATGTCCGCACCAAAGATAAGGTTTAATTAGGAGATAAACAAGAAACAATAAGGTAAAACGCCAAGTTCATTTTTATAAAAATGAAGGGATTAAAAAGTTGTAAATCCCATATTCCGGATATTATATTCGCATCCATTAAATACTAAAACGAAATTCTATGGACAAGAAAAGTGTGCTGCTTTCATTATGGCAGAAGTTTGTAAACCGCTTTTATAAAAGCGGAGAGTGTGAAGGATTAATGGAAGACGCATCAAAGCCTTCGGTTAGTTGTTATGAAGAGCTTAAAGAGAGAAAGGAGATAAAAGAGAGGGATTTGCTTTCTAAAACGAAACAGTTGACTGAAAGTGTAGACCTTTTCTTGAAATCTCATTATGATTTTCGTTATAATGTTCTGACGGAAGAAACTGAATTTCGTTTGTTGGAACGGATGAACGAGGGATTTCAGCCTGTCAATCAACGTGTGTTGAATACTATCTGTCTGGAAGCGCATGAGGCCGGTATTGGGTGTTGGGATCGTGATTTGTCGCGGTGTATTTATTCCACCCGCATAGCAGAATATCATCCTTTCAGGCTGTATCTGGATGAATTGCCGGAATGGGATGGCATAGACCGTGTGTCCGCATTGGCTCGACGGGTTTCGGAAAGCCCGTTGTGGGAAAAAGGATTTCGCATTTGGATGTTGGGGATGACGGCACAATGGATGGGGGTAATGGGAGATCATGCGAATAGTGTAGCTCCCTTGCTCATTAGTACAGAACAGGGATATTTTAAATCTACTTTTTGTAAGTCTTTACTCCCTCCTGTACTTCGCCGTTATTATATGGATAAGGTAGATTTAACAAGTCAGGGGAATGTGGAACGTAGACTGGCGGAGATGGGACTTCTCAATTTGGATGAATTTGACAAGTTTTCTCCTGCAAAAATGCCTTTGTTGAAGAATCTGATGCAAATGGCTTCATTGAGTTTGTGCAAAGCTTATCAGAAGAACTATCGTGCCTTACCGCGAATAGCTTCTTTTATCGGCACGTCTAACAGGAAAGATTTGCTCACTGATCCAACTGGTAGCCGCAGGTTTATTTGTGTGGAAGTAGAGCATCCTATTGATTGTGAAGCGATTGAACATGAACAACTTTATGCGCAGTTGAAAGTGGCAATTCTGTCCGGTCAACGTTATTGGTTTACGAAAGAAGAAGAACAGGAATTGCAAAAAAGCAATCTGGCGTTTTACCGTCAAGGGCCAGTGGAAGATGTGTTGCGTGCTTGTTATCGGTCGGCGGAAAGAAGAGAGGAGTGTGATCTTCTTTCTGCGGCTGATATATTTCAATGTTTAAAAAGGAGGAATCCTGCAGCTATGCGTGGTGCAAATCCGGCAAGTTTGGCGCAAATATTGGTAGCGGTGGGGATAGAACGTAAGCATACTAAGTTTGGAAATGTGTATCGGGTGGTAAAAATTGGGTAAGAGAGAACCGGTTTGGGTGATGACTTGAGTGACGGCTTGGGTGAAGGGGGAGACCTTCACCCGCTTTAGCCTATGGATAGGGCTCTGTAGCGAAAAGGTGAAGGGCTTATAAAAATTACTTGGAATGTGAGAGTGTCACTCGAAAATAATGTTTATCTTTGAATAATTATTAAATGAAGAATAACTATGGATAGTGTGATACGCAAATTTCCTATTGGTATACAGAATTTCGAGAGTTTGATAAACGACGGTTATGTATATGTAGACAAGACAGCGTTGGTGTATAGGATGGCGACTACCGGTCGTTATTATTTCCTTAGTCGTCCCCGCCGTTTCGGGAAGAGTCTGCTGTTATCTACCATTGAAGCTTATTTGAGCGGAAAAAAAGAACTCTTCAAAGGGCTTGCCATTGAGAAGCTGGAACAGAAATGGGAAGAACATCCTATCCTGCATCTGGATCTGAATACGGAGAACTACAAAGAACCGGATAGCTTGCGAAGACGGCTGGACAGTACTCTTTCTTATTGGGAGCAACTTTATGGTACAAGGGCGGTGGAGATCTCTTTGCCGTTGCGCTTTGAAGGGATTGTAAGACGTGCTTGCGAGAAAACAGGGCATCGTGTGGTTATCTTGGTGGACGAATACGATAAGCCTATGTTGCAGGCTATTGGTAACGAGACATTACAGGCGGAATATCGTAATCTGTTGAAAGCTTTTTATTCCGTACTCAAGTCGCAGGATAGATATATAAAGCTGGCTTTCCTAACCGGTGTGACGAAATTCGGCAAGGTGAGCGTATTCAGTGATTTGAACAATCTGAATGATATATCGATGGACTATCGTTACATGGATATTTGCGGCATTACGGATAAGGAACTTCATGAAAACTTTGATGGCGATGTGGCATTATTGGGTGAAAGGAACGGCTTGACGAAAGAGGAATGTTACGTCAAGTTGAAAGAACAGTATGACGGTTATCATTTCGATTATGATACTGTAGGACTTTACAATCCATTCAGTATCTTTAATACGTTGTCTAAGCTGAAGTTCTCCGATTATTGGTTTGAGACAGGTACTCCGTCTTTCTTGGTTTATCTGCTGAAACATTCCAACTATAGGTTGGATAGGATTACCGAGGAGCAGGTTTCGGGCGATTTACTGAATAGTATAGATTCTATGTCGTGCAATCCCATTCCTGTTATTTATCAAAGCGGATATTTGACAATAAAAGGATATGATAAAGAGTTTGGTATTTATCGATTAGGTTTTCCAAATAAGGAAGTTGAGAATGGTTTTATTAAGTATCTGTTACCTTTTTATACGCCTGTGACAGAACAGGAATCCAGTTTTATTATTACCAGCTTTGTTATGGATATACGTCAAGGTAATGTGGATAGTTTCATGCAGCGTCTGCAATCTATGTTTGCCGATACCGACTATAAGATAGTGGGGAAGATGGAACTTTATTTTCAGAATGCGATGTACTTGGTATTTAAGATGATGGGATTTTATACCGATGTGGAACGTACTACCAGCAATGGTCGTATCGATGTTGTGCTGCAAACCAAAGACTATATCTATGTGATGGAACTGAAATTGGATGGTAGCGCTGACGAGGCTTTACGTCAAATAGAGGAAAAAGGGTATGCTTTGCCTTTCGCCAAGGATTCTCGTAAATTATATAAGATCGGTGTGAACTTTTCTTCCGAGATACGTGGAATTGTGGAATGGAAAATAGTGGAAGATAATTCTTAAGATGCCAAGTGCTATTGATATCGAATAGCCGCATACACTAATCTTTGACAGTTTAGGTATGCGGCTTACTTATATGTTGGGGATGTGTCTTAGTCTTGACACATCCCCTTTAATTTATAGCGTATGAGCAACTGTTTATGAAGGAAGATTCAGGCATGATTTATTTTTGTCCCTCTTTGAATGATTATCGGACTTTTTATAAAGCCGTATATTAAAGATTTGGAACTTTTTGAATGATTAGAGTACCCGTTTCTCTATTATTTTTAAGAACTTTGCCATTGTGAATTAGTTCGATGACTTACGTTGGCTATAAATTTAAAGTTAATAATAAAAAAAGAATAGACATGAATTACACAAAAATGAAATTTGGTTTAAAGAAAGGGATAGTGGGTGTATGCATCTTGGGAGCAATACTATTGTTTACTACCCCGCTTTCGGCACAAACGAATGGTAAATCCGGTAAAGGGCTGTACGAACTGTTTAGTACTAAACTGCCGGATGGGGCACAATGGGTAAAAGATAATAAGTATGTTCGGAAAGGAGGGTACTCAAAAAAGACAGAAAACTATATATATGTAGGAGCTGCTAAAAGTCCTGCAGAAATGACAGGTTTATCCATCCCTATCCGAGAAAACCCGGGACCGGGTGAATATCGTTATATTACTTTTGCCTGGGTGAAATGGGGGGGAGAACAGATTGGAATGAAATTTCATGTTTCCGAAAAGTCAGCCAGTCAAAAAGGAAAGAAATATGATTTTACTTATATCGCCGGAGAACCAAAAGATTTGATAAACCAGTTGAAAGGTCTGGATCTTGGTGACAAGCCTGGACACTGGATGGTGATGACACGCGACCTTTGGAAGGATTTCGGTAATATTACGTTAACCGGAATGTCATTTATTTGTCCTGAAAGGCGTGATGCTGGTTTTGATGAAATCTTTTTGGCAAAAACACAGGATGATATAAAAAATGCTCCGAAAGTACTTCCGAGTGAGGTTGCTACTGTTGTTCCGGCAGTGGAGGAAGATGATGAGTTGATGTATGATGAAGTTGCATCAGATAGTATCGCTGCTGATCAGGGAGTACAAATCGACTGGGGAGCACAGATTAAGGCAGGTGGTACAATGATGTATCCATTGTATTTGTTGGGATTGATAGCTCTTGTAATTGCAATTCAGAGACTGATAACTTCGCGTCAAGGTCGCCTGGCTCCGAAACCTTTGTGCAAAAGTGTTAATGAATGTTTGGCAAATGGGGATTTGAAAGGAGCATTGGCTGCTTGTGACAAGTATCCTTCTACGCTAGCGAACTCACTGCGTTTTATTTTTGAGCATGTAAAAGCCGGGCGTGAGGCTGTAAGCCAGACGGCAGGTGACATGGCTGCACGTGATATTCGTACACATTTGGCACGTATATATCCTCTTTCTGTTATTGCTTCACTGGCTCCGTTGATTGGTTTGTTAGGTACTGTTGTCGGTATGATCGAGGCGTTCGGCCTGGTTGCTTTATATGGTGATGAAGGTGGTGCTTCTATTTTGTCTGATTCTATCTCCAAAGCATTGATAACAACTGCTGCCGGTTTGATTATAGCTGCTCCTGCCATTGCTTTATACTTTATTATCAAGAATCGTATCATGCGTATGGCTTCACTGGTAGAGGTAAAAGTGGAAGAAGTGATTACCAAATTGTATCTGGACAACAAGGAGGAAAAGAATGAGACTGAATTATGATGACGATGATAAGGTAGAAGTGCAAATGTCTCCTTTGATAGATTGTGTGTTCTTGCTGCTCATTTTCTTTTTAGTAACTACGATGATGAAAAAATGGGAAATGCAGATTCCGTTAACGCTTCCTACAATGACTTCAAGCCTTTCCACTACACGGGCAGGCAAGGAAGCGGTGATTATCGCAGTAGATGAAAAGAAGAATGTGTATCAGGTAGTTGGGCACGATGCCTATTCGGGGGAAAGTACTTACTTGCCTGTAAAAGATTTAAGCGCTTTTCTTTCTGAATTACGCAATAGTCGGGGAGTGGAAACAAATATCGATGTGACGGCCTATCGTACTGTACCGGTAAGTACAGTAATAGAGATATTCGACCAATGTCAAATACAGGGGTTTACACATACACGTGTACGCCTTGGAAGCAAACCTTATTAAGCCTATGAGACTATCATTATTTAATAACGAGGATGAACCGGAAGTTTCCATGTCTCCTTTAATTGATTGTGTGTTCTTATTGCTTATTTTCTTTCTGGTATCTACCATGACGAAAGTGAAAAATAGGGATATTCCCGTTGATCTGCCAACTTCACAATCGGCTGTTAAATTGAAGCCGGATGATAAGCAGGCTATTGTCGGATTGGATGCCGATGGTAATTTTTATTGGGACGGGCAACCTTGTTCTACCAATTTTATGATGGAACAGTTACGACAGACATGTATCACTGACCCGGGAAAGCGTATTCGCATTGATATGGACAGGCATACTCCGTTCGGACGTTTTGTAGAAGTGATGGATGCTTGCCAGTTTTATAACTTAACTAATATAGGAATCAGGACGTATGACGAGAACTACAACAGGGAGTAGCCGTCTGACGGTTATCCTATCATGGATGATAGCATTGATTTGTTTTGTGGGCGGAGCACTCTATATTTGGAAGATGCCGTCTCCGGATCAGGAGGCGATGGATTTGCAAATGAAACAGCAGAAAAATCAAAAGTCCAGAAAGAGTTTGACGGAAAAGGTAAAACAGGAACAGGCACAACGGGCACTACCTGCTAATTATGCCAGACAGTTGGTAGAACAGTCGGAAGTTTTGGTAAAGAAGAATCTGGAAGAGCAGGTGAAGAAGTTTCAAACGATGGCTGAAACAATGAGACGGCGTAAAGACGATATGTTGGCGAAAGTGGAAAAAAGAAAACTGCCGTGGGGAGCACCTGCTGATGCGAATGATACATCGAAAGCACGGGCTATTCCTCAAGCAGGAAATCCGTCAGCCAATGCTTCTGTCGAAGAACTTTATGCTGTATTACGTGACTATGAGGCTGAAATCCAACAAAACCATTTGGCTGTGAGTGCTGCTAAACAGTCTTTATCCAAGGGACAGTCGTTTCCTGAAGTGTATAGTTCTTTGAAAGCGGGTAATTCACGTATGCCGAGTTTTGATGAATTGATAAGGATGCAGTCAAGGGATGGTGAGTGGGCAACTTCGGCAGGTAGTAATGCTAGTGGAGGATTAGAGATAAAGAGTACTGCTGATTTGAATAATTATCGTGGGTTGCTCGGACAAGCTACTCGTCAGGCAGGGTTGGCGCAATCTCGTTTGGAAGGTCTGTTCGGGGCAGTTCGTCAGGCAGGTAATCCTGGAAACGGAATGGGACAAGGTAATGGCAGCTCGGGTAATGGAGGCTCTGGAGGTAATGGTAGCGGTAATGGAAATGGAACTGGTATGGGAGGAAGTGGAGAAGTTTCTGCTCCCGGAGGCGGAAAGGGAACATTCAGTGCTTATTCAGGATCGAAGTTGAGCAAGGAAATGGTGAAAGCACAAGCGTTGCCCGGACGGCGTTTCTCTAAAGATGCAGAACGTAAGGGATGGCTCTATATCAATACATGGTATATGATTGGACCGTGGGAGAGCTTCGGTCGAGAGGATTTTTCCATCGTTCATCCACCTGAAGTTTCTATTGACTTTGATGCTGTATATACTGATGGACAGATAGGAACAGGAATTGCGGAAACGGATTCCGATCCGCTAAAAGTTATCGGAGACGAGGTACAGCTTGACGGGACGCTACGTTGGAAGTTTATGCAAAGTGAATCGATGCACAATGTCCCACCTGTGACTACCGGACATTCAACTTACTATGCTTATACCGAGCTTTACTTTGATGAGGCTACTACGATGCTGGTGGCTATTGGTACGGATGACAGCGGACGTGTATGGATTAACGGAAAGGATGTATGGCGTGACTATGGAACCAGTTGGTATAATATTGATGAACATATCGCTCCTTTTCAGTTTCGACAGGGGTGGAATAAGGTTTTGGTTCGGCTGGAGAATGGAGGTGGCGGGCCGTGTGGGTTTAGTTTTTTGATTATTCCCCAAAGTAAATAGATAGATGTGTGTTTAGTTTTAATAGAAAGATTGTTTAAGGATTAATTATTGGTAGAAGTTATGTGAAGGCTTTATGTGCCTTCCATAACTTTCTTTTTATGAATTTGATGGAACATGGTACATATAGGTCAGTTGATACAAAAAGAATTATACCGTCAAAATCGGTCTATTACTTGGTTTGCGGAGCAGCTATGTTGTTCTCGAAGTAATATCTATAAAATTTTCTCTCATTCTGATATAAATACTATGTTACTTTTCAAAATATCAGTGATTCTTCATTGTAACTTTTTTCGGTATTATTCGGAGTCTTTAGAGGTTATTGAAAAAATGTAAACTTTTTGGGTACATAATTTCCTCTTTGATTCCATTTATTCTCTTTATCTTGTGCCCATTCATCAAAAGAATATATTAAATTGATTGTTTGACTCTCTAAATTAGTACTATAATGAGAATATTAATATGGGGAATGATGTTATTCACAAGTTTACATGTCTATTCGGCTACGTTACCCGGTTTTAAAGGCAATCTAGCAGACAAGATTCATCCATCTTTGAAGATGGCGTTGTTAAAGGAGGAGATGATTTCCGATACTTCTTATATCTCACTTTTGGAAATAAAAGCGATCGAAAAACTGGAATTGCAAACAGACTTTCGTGTTTGGGATAGACAATCCAGAAAATCTTGTAGCTTTAAGATTAGTTCGTTGGAAGGACTTGAATACTTTACTTCTTTGCGATACCTTGAGATAGAAGGGAGACGGCGTGATACCATTTTGCATATTCCTTCATTTTCCGTATTTAAAGAGTTGCGTGAACTGAAAATCAAAGATTTTTATCTACCTGCTGTAGATGTGAGCGGTTGTCGGGACCTGGTTTCTTTCACTTGTACTGGTTGTGGTTTGGAAACATTGGATTTACGGAAAAATATTTATTTGCAGAAGCTGGATTGCTCTTTTAATAACTTATCCACAGTAGACTTGAGTCGCAATCGCCGACTTCAATCTGTGATTCTTAAACGACAGACTGCTTGGGGAGTACTTGATGGAGATGAAAGACCCGGCGTTTTGGTCAAATTGTTGCTCCCGGATAACAGACATGCTAAAGAGGGGGTTCTGAAGCTGGATTGTTCAAGAAATAGATTGGAGAATCTGGATATAGGCCGCCTACCTTATTTAAAACAATTGAATTGTAGTTGGAATAAATTAAAAACATTGGATGTGTCGTGTAATACGGAATTGCGGGAGTTGGATTGTGCTGGAAATTATATAGGCGAATTGAACTTGAATCAAAACTTCCAATTGGAGTCGCTTGTATGTGGGCAGCAAGGATATACATGGATACGCAACCGTAATGAAGATTACCGTCTGTTGAGAAAATTGTCACTTCCACGTCAAAAAGAAAATGAAGCGGGCATTTATCTCCGTAAACTTTCGATAGCGGAAGTAGGAAAGGAAGCTATTTCTGTATTTAGTGAATTTCCCTATTTGAAGGAACTGAATTGTGAAGATAATGAATTGGAGAAGATTGATTTGAGTGCTAACAAGGAGTTGGAAATTTTGAATTGCAGTGGGAATCAGATTGCGCAGTTAGATTTCAGTTCAAACAGGAAGTTGCATTCATTAAACATTCAAGGATGCCCTTTACGCTCGTTGGATTTGATAATGACAGCTATAAAAAATATCAAATGTGATTCTTACGAACAAAGAAAGTCGTTGTTAAAACGTCATGCTATCCGCTCTTTAATTCTGATACTGAAATTACCCGAGGGGTATCATGCCGAAACAATTGATTTCAGAGGAGCCGGTGGCGGGGCATATTTCCGGTATAATTCGGAGTCTATTGCTTTACCGCCCCAGTATATAAGGTTGGTAGTCTCGACAAATTATAAGAAGTAATGTGTTTTTGGTAAGATGAAAGAAGGTAAGCAAAAGTGCCGGATATTGAAGACAATCCGGAAGCAGATAGCGGAAGCGAATGACATAAAGCTTGTAACATCTAAATGTAGATATCGGGGAGATTGCCTAGGTACATGTCCAAAATGTGAAGCTGAAGTCCGCTATTTAGAAGAGCAACTTCTTTTTCGTCAAAGAATAGGGCTGGCTGTCAAAATAGTAGGTGTTTCGTTGGGAATGTCTACTATGGGGACTACTTCTTTATATGGACAAAAGGTGGGAGAAGATAGTTTGAAGAACAATTGTACTATGCTTCCACAAGTAGAGATCGTAGGACGGAAGACTGTTAAGAAAGTTTCGATTGTTGCTGGAGGAATTGTTCTTGTTTCACAAGATAGACATTCTGTTTCTGTAGAAGGAATAGTAATGGATAAATGCGGTCATCCGATAATAGGAGCAGAAATTGTTGAAAAAGGAACTGCTCATAGGACGCTTTCTGACCTCAATGGGCGATTCATCCTTCAAATATCCGGAAAGAGAGCAGTTTTGAAGGTTAATTACCCCGGTATGAAAACGAAGAGTGTGAGGGTGAGGAAGAGAAAGGGCAAGAATATAAAAGTAGTGTTGTATAAGAATCGCAGAGTATTGGACGAAATATTATAAAAATAATTAGGATATGAATTTAGTATTATTGAATTTTGTTTGGAGCGGTGTCCTTATAGGAGAAAGCTTTATTCGTTTTTGGTATATAATACCGGCTACCATTGTTATTGAAATGGTAATAATTAAATTGATGACTTTTCATCTGTGGGGAAAATCATTACTTATCTCTACAGTTGGAAACTTGGTTTCTGGAGTTATTGGGACTATTGTTATAGGATGTGCCAGTATATTAATTGATTTTCTGTTTGGTTCGGATTTCTTTCCGACTATGCTCATTACTTGGATTCTGATGTTTGCCGGAAGTTTCGGGCTTGAATACTTGACCGTGAGATGGATCTTTAAAGATAAGAGCCGGGCATTGATGTGGGCGATACTTAGTGGAAATGTTTTGAGCTATTGCTTCATTGTAATTTCTTTGCTTGTTAAATACTGGATTAAATAAAAGTTTGAAAGTAGTTATGGCTGTATTCTATCTTATTTCCGTTTTATCCATATTAATAGTGTTTATTGTGCCTTGCATTATTGGTACTAGATATATGATAAAAAAACAAATAGCATGGCACATTCAGATTCTTTGGTTATTATTGATTGTATTGACTAGTTATGGTGGGCTTGTAGTTTGTATGCTTTATAACAAGGATATCTGATAGTTCTTTCCTCAAAAAGACAATTTTCTATATATTGAATGATTTTTGTACGGTTTTGACGCATTTTAGAACCTTTCTGTCCTAAAAAGCATGCATCTTTGTTTCCTAAATAATAACCACGAAAAACTGTATAATTAATGAACTTTAGAAAAATTTCTTTTTGGGTATTAAGCTGTGTTTTCAGTATTAGCATGGCAGGATGTAAATCAGGTAAGAGTAACAGTCAGAATGAAACAATTACCGATAGTGTATGGACAAAGTCAAAGGTTATTGAGACTATTAAGAAGGTAAATGACTATTGGCAGGCGGAGAATCCGGAACCGGCATTTGCCTTTTGGCATCCGGCTGCTTATCATACCGGAAATATTGCAGCTTATGAAGTAACCGGTAATGAGACTTACAAGAAGTATTCGGAAGCATGGGCTGAAAAGAATCAATGGAAAGGAGCTACTTCTGATGATAAATCCAAGTGGAAATATAATTATGGTGAAACGATGGAACATGTTCTCTTTGGAGATTGGCAGATTTGTTTCCAGACTTATATTGACTTGTATAACATGGACCGTGAGCCGGCAGAGTATAAAATAGCCCGTGCCAAGGAAGTGATGGAATATGAAATGTCAACTCCCAACAATGACTTTTGGTGGTGGGCAGACGGATTGTATATGGTAATGCCGGTGATGACCAAACTTTATAAGGTTACAGATAATCAGCAATATTTGGATAAACTCTATGAGTACTTTACTTATGCTAAAAATCTCATGTATGATGAGGAAAGTGCTCTGTTTTATCGCGATGGAAAATACATCTACCCGAAACATAAGACAAATCAAGGATTGAAAGACTTTTGGTCTAGGGGTAATGGTTGGGTGTTTGCAGGTTTGGCGAAGGTTTTGCAAGACTTACCCGAAAATGATGTACATCGTGCTGAATATATTACCATATACCAGGCTATGGCTAAATCATTGGCTACTGCACAACAGGAAGAGGGATACTGGACTCGTAGTTTGTTGGATCCGGTGCAGGCTCCGGGACGTGAAACGAGTGGGACAGCTTTCTTTACTTATGGGTATCTTTGGGGCGTGAATAATGGGCTTTTGGATAAATCAATTTATGAACCAGTTATAAAACAAGGCTGGAAATACTTGACTGAAATAGCTTTGCAACCTAATGGGAAGATAGGCTATGTACAGCCAATCGGTGAAAGAGCAGATCAACATAAGAATGTCGGACCAGAGACGACTGCGGACTTTGGAGTAGGAGCTTTCTTGTTGGCGGGTTCTGAAATGGTGAAATATCTGAATAATTAAAATTGTTTTTTATATTTGAATGTAATGATGAAAAATAAAAATATCCTGGTCTTCATTTTATTGTGTGTGTTCAGTACAGTAACTTATGCTAAAAAGGGGAAGGTAGAAAAGGAAATCAGTGACCGTGAATATTGGGCACAGATGGCATATAAGATTGCTGCTCCTGTATTGAGTAATATGAGCAAAGGGGAGTTGAAGAAAAATATGCAGGTGGAAATCAGTCCGACATGGGATGGACGCAGTAAGGATGTGACGTACATGGAATGTTTCGGACGCTTGATGTCCGGTATTGCTCCTTGGCTTTCTTTGCCGGACGATGATACGGAAGAAGGTAAAATGCGCAGGCAATTGCGTGAATGGGCTTTGAAGAGCTATGCACATGCTGTTAATCCGGATAGCCCTGATTATCTCTTATGGAGAAATGAAGGACAGCCTTTGGTAGATGCGGCTTATATTGCCAGTAGCTTTCTTCGTGCTAAAAAGCAGCTTTGGGAACCATTGGATGAAGTGACAAAACAACGTTATATTAAAGAATTTCAGTTATTGCGTCGGATTGATCCGCCATACACAAATTGGTTATTGTTTTCGGCTATGATTGAATCTTTTTTGATGGAAGCTGATGCACAATACGATTTGTTCCGCATTCATACAGCTGTTCGAAAAGCAGAAGAGTGGTATGTAGGTGATGGCTGGTATTCGGATGGAGAAACTTTTGCATTCGATTACTATAATAGTTATGTGATTCAACCTATGTTTGTACAAGTAATGCAGACTGTCAACGATCATAAAGTAATATTGCATGACCGTAGTTTGGAGATGCAAAAGAAAACAGAAGATTTGGCTAAGAAACGCATGCAGCGTTTCGGAATGATTTTGGAACGTTTTATATCTCCTGAAGCATCTTTTCCGGTATTCGGTCGTTCGATGACTTATCGTTTGGGAGTTTTTCAGCCATTGTCAATGCTTTGCTGGAAAGAAATGCTGCCCGAAGAACTTTCGGAAGGTCAGGTACGTAATGCATTAACTTGTGTCATGAAACGTTTGTTTGCTGTTGATGGTAATTTCAATGAGAAAGGATTTTTGCAATTAGGCTTTGCGGGGCATCAGACTGGTTTGGCGGACTGGTATAGTAATAATGGAAGTATGTATATTACATCAGAGGTATTCCTGCCGTTAGGACTTCCCGCCAGTCATTCATTTTGGACAGCAAAACCTCAAGACTGGACTTCCAAAAAGGCATGGAGTGGACATGAATTTCCCAAAGATCATGCAATACATTATTAAATGAAGAAATTTTTATTTACTATAGGACTGTTGGCTGTCTCTTTTGCAACTCTGTGGGGACAATTCAAATATGTGAAAGTGGATGCGCCATTTTCAATGAAGCCAATAAAAGAGTTTATATATCCTGATCAAGATTTCTCCATTGTAAATTATGGTGCTGTAAAAGGAGGAGAGGCGGATGTTTCTGATGCAATTGCGGGTGCTATAGCTGCTTGTAATCAGGCAGGAGGCGGGAGAGTAGTTATACCTGAAGGAGAATGGTTGACCGGACCAATCCATCTCAAGAGTAATGTAAACTTGTATTTGGCTGAAGGGGCGGTACTACGTTTTACGGATAATCCTTCTCATTATTTGCCAGCCGTAATGACGTCTTGGGAGGGGATGGAATGTTATAACTATTCACCTTTGATTTATGCTCTTGAGTGCAAGAATGTGGCTATTACAGGAACAGGTCTGTTAAGTCCGAAGATGGATTGTTGGAAGAAGTGGTTTGCCCGTCCTAAGGCTCACATGGATGCACTTAGAAAGTTGTATACGATGGCATCCAAAGATGTACCTGTTGAAAAACGACAGATGGCGGTAGGTGAGAACCATCTTCGTCCGCATCTGATACATTTTAATCGTTGCGAGAATGTACTGCTTGATAGTTTTAAGATTCGTGAAAGCCCCTTTTGGACGATTCATATGTATATGTGCAATGGCGGGATAGTACGTAATCTGGATGTTAAAGCGCATGGACACAATAATGACGGTATTGATTTGGAGATGACTCGTAATTTTTTAGTGGAGGATTGTACCTTTGACCAAGGTGATGATGCGGTGGTGATTAAGGCCGGTCGTAATCGTGACGCCTGGAGATTAAACACTCCGACTGAAAATATTGTAATTCGTAATTGTAATATTTTGGAAGGGCATACTTTATTAGGAATTGGCAGTGAAATTTCAGGTGGTATTCGTAATGTGTATATGCATGATTGTAAAGCACCACAATCTGTACGACGACTTTTCTTTGTGAAGACAAATCATAGACGAGGAGCGTTTATTGAAAATATTCACATGGAAAATATAAGAACCGGACATGTACAACGTGTGCTGGAAATAGATACAGATGTGCTCTATCAGTGGAGGGAGCTTGTTCCTACTTATGAAGAACGTATTACTCGTATTGATGGCATTTATTTGAAAAATGTGATTTGTGATTCCGCTGATGCGATATATGAGTTAAAGGGGGACGCAAAATTGCCTGTCAAAAATGTAGTTATTCAAGACGTACATGTGGATAAGGTGAACGATTTTGTGAAAAAAGTCCATAACGTTAAGAACGTAAAGGAGGATAATGTGACATACGGTTCATTGAGGGAATGAATGGCCTATTGTATTATAATGACAGATTTAAAAAATTACACTAACTAACCTTTATTATATATGTTGGTCCCGTCAATACTGTAAAATGTATTGGCGGGATTTTTTTTATAATGAATAAAAAAATCGCTGTTAAAAAGTAAGATTTAAACTATATTGAATGAATATTGTCCTGTTTTGACCGATTTGAAGACCTTTGTATAAAAAGAATATCTCATCTTTGCAATGCATTTAGTTTTCAATAGGTAATAGTTTTAGTTTTTAGGTAACACATCGATTGGTTTGCAAATTCGCTGTCGGTCTGAATGGAAACATTGACCGATGGTGGATTTATTTGGAAATAGTATTGTATCATGAAAACAATAGATTAGAAAATGAAGAAACCTTTATTGTATTTGCTTATTTTATTAGTGACTGTTTTCAGCACTTCCTGTTCCCAATCTTCGAAAGAGACATTTGAAATAGGGGACAAGACATTTTTACTTAACGGAAAACCGTTTGTGGTAAAAGCAGCCGAAATTCATTATCCCCGTATACCAAAAGAGTATTGGGAGCATCGTATCAAAATGTGTAAGGCATTAGGTATGAATACCATTTGTCTTTATGTCTTTTGGAATTTTCATGAGCCGGAAGAGGGAAAATATGACTTTACCGGTCAAAAAGATATTGCGGCTTTCTGTCGGCTGGCGCAGGAAAACGGAATGTATGTGATCGTTCGTCCCGGACCGTATGTTTGTGCAGAGTGGGAGATGGGTGGATTACCTTGGTGGTTGTTGAAGAAGAAGGACATCAAGCTTCGTGAACAGGATCCGTATTATATGGAGCGGGTGAAATTATTCATGAACGAAGTGGGTAAACAGCTTACTGATCTTCAGATTAATAAAGGTGGTAATATCATTATGGTACAAGTTGAGAATGAATATGGATCATTCGGGATAGACAAGCCATACATTGCTGAAATACGTGATATTGTAAAACAGGCAGGTTTCACAGGAGTTCCTTTATTCCAATGTGACTGGAATTCGAACTTTGAGAATAATGCATTGGATGATTTGCTTTGGACAATCAATTTTGGTACAGGAGCCAATATTGACGATCAATTTAAGCGTTTGCAGGAACTTCGTCCCGATATACCGTTGATGTGTAGTGAGTTTTGGTCCGGATGGTTTGACCATTGGGGAGCGAAGCATGAGACACGCAGTGCGGAGGATTTGGTAAAAGGAATGAAAGAAATGCTTGACCGAAATATTTCATTTAGTTTGTATATGACCCATGGAGGTACTAGTTTCGGGCATTGGGGAGGAGCAAATTTCCCTAATTTCTCTCCGACGTGTACGTCTTATGATTATGATGCACCCATTAATGAATCAGGAAAAGTCACTCCCAAATATTTTGAAGTACGTAATTTGCTAAGTAACTACTTGCCGGAAGGTGAATCATTGTCAGAAATTCCGGATTCTATTCCGACTATTGCCATTCCTTCATTTAAATTGAATGAAGTGGCGATACTGTTTGATAATTTGCCGGAGCCGAAGATTAGCGAAAATATTCAGTCAATGGAGGCGTTCGATCAGGGATGGGGAAGTATTCTGTACCGGACCACACTACCGGCATCTAAAGAAGAACAGACGTTGACAATCACAGAGGCTCATGACTGGGCACAGGTTTTCTTGGATGGTAAGAAATTAGCTACGTTAAGTCGTTTAAAAGGTGAAGGTACGGTTATTCTTCCTCCAATGAAAGAAGGGGCCCAGCTGGATATTTTGGTAGAAGCAATGGGACGTATGAATTTTGGTAAAGGCATTTATGATTGGAAGGGTATTACTGAAAAAGTTGAAATCCAGTCGAATAACGGTGTTATTACTTCATTAAAGAACTGGAAAGTTTATAATATCCCGGTTGATTATGCTTTTGCGCAAAATAAGGAATTTATGAAGCAGGATAATCCCCTAAAATATCCTGCCTACTATCGAGGGACCTTTATGTTGGACAAAACAGGTGATACTTTCTTGAATATGACTAACTGGAGTAAAGGCATGGTTTGGGTGAATGGTTATGCTATTGGACGTTACTGGGAAATCGGGCCACAACAAACCTTATATGTGCCGGGATGCTGGTTGAAAAAAGGGGAGAACGAAGTGATTATATTGGATATGGCTGGTCCTGTACAACCACAGATGGAAGGATTGCAACAACCTATTCTTGATAACCTGCGTGTACACGGTGCTGCCTATGCACATCGTAAGGTCGGTGAAAATTTGGATTTAACAGGGGAAGAACCTGTTTATGTAGGTACTTTCAAATCCGGTAACGGTTGGCAGCATGTGAAATTCGGAAAGGAAGTGGAAACTCGTTTCTTCTGTCTCGAAGCATTGAATGCTCATGATGGAAAAGATTTTGCAGCTATTGCAGAGTTGGAATTGTTAGGAGCCGATGGTAAACCATTGTCACGCCAGCATTGGAAGGTTATTTATGCAGATAGTGAAGAAACTGAAGAGGCAAATAATATTGCAACGAACGTGTTTGACTTACAGGAGTCTACTTTCTGGCATACTAGTTATTCTTCAGCTGCTAAACATAAATTTCCACATCAGATTGTGATTAATCTTGGTGAGGATAAGGTAGTGACGGGATTTTCTTATTTGCCAAGAGCGGAAGCCGGCAAGACGGGAATGATAAAGGATTATCGGGTATATTTAAAGATGATGCCTTTCAAACTTTAAGAAAGGATAATTTTATGTTTGTGATACGTACTTAAGATATTTAAGTCAAAGGTTGATTATTAAGTTTGTTCATTAAGTTATAGGAAAGTAAAAGAATAACTTCCACGTGAGTGAAGGTTTTCTTTTACTTTTCTTTTTTTATATTGGTTGAAATCATAAAGTAGCTTACTTTTGTTCTTTCTCTTATTATTGTATAATCTAAAATAACTAGTGATGCAAAAGATGAATAAAAATGGATTTAGCCAATGTGCCGGAGCGTACATTGAGCGTTTGCGGAAAGAAGGGCGATATTCTACCGCTCATGTTTATAAGAATGCTCTTTTTTCTTTTAGTAAGTTTTGTGGAACATTGAACATATCGTTCAGGCAAGTCACGCGGGAATGTTTACGTTGCTATGGACAGCATCTTTACGAGTCCGGATTAAAGCTCAATACGATTTCTACTTATATGCGTATGCTTCGTAGTATCTACAATCGGGGAGTAGAAGCGGGAAGTGCCCCTTATGTTCCCCGGTTGTTTCATGATGTTTATACAGGCGTGGATATCCGGCAAAAGAAAGCATTGCCTGTGACCGAGTTACACAAACTTCTATATGAGGACCCGAAATCCGAACGTTTGCGTCGTACGCAGACGATTGCCGCTTTAATGTTTCAGTTTTGTGGAATGTCATTCGCAGATTTGGCGCATTTAGAGAAGTCGGCTTTAGACCGGAATGTGCTTCAATATAATCGTATCAAGACTAAAACACCAATGAGCCTGGAAATTCTCGAAAGTGCAAAGGAGATGATGAATCAGCTTCGAAGCAATAAACCTGCTCTTCCTGATTGTCCCGACTATTTATTCGATATTTTACATAGTGATAAGAAGCGAAAAGATGAAAAAGCATATAAGGAATATCAGTCTGCTCTTCGTAGATTTAATAATTGTTTGAAGGATTTGGCGAGAGCGTTGCGCTTAAATTCGCCTGTCACTTCATATACTTTCCGACATTCTTGGGCCACTACTGCCAAATACCGCGGAGTTCCTATTGAAATGATAAGTGAATCGTTGGGACACAAATCTATTAAAACCACACAAATTGACGCAAAGATAGACAAAAATATAAATAGCAAACAAATATTCTCCCATTTTTTTTCGTTTTATCTGATGCATACGGCAAAAAAAAATCCGAACATGAAATAATTATATCTTCATGCCCAATGATTTATATGTCCTGTTTTAAAAAGATTTTTCCCCTTCGCTAAAGGCAAAAGCTCTTCTCTCACTGTAATTGTCGATGTTTTTCTCTGTTCTCATTCCGGTTGGTCTCGATTGTGTGTTTACTGTTACCTAAGAAGTAACAGAATTATATAAGGTAAAAATAGTAGATTAATCAAAACTTTGAGAATGTCTCTATTTAAAAGTATAACATACAAATAAAGATGAAACAAACTAAAGCAGCTTTTAGGAATAAGCCATTTATTTCATTAAAAGGTAGTATTCTATTTCTGATACTCATTCCGATGACCGGTCTGGTTCATGCGCAATATTCCATGGGAACAACAGGACAGTTGATGATACCTACTGCTGAAATGCAAGAGACCGGTACATTTATGGGAGGAGTCAATTTCTTACCAGAACAGGTTACTCCATCGGTTTTCAGTTTCCCTACCATGAACTATTTTGTAGATATGACTCTTTTCTCTTTTATCGAATTCACTTATCGGATGACATTACTCAAAATGACAACCGGCACAGGCAGAACGGGTTATCATAATCAGGACCGTTCTAATACGATTCGCATTCGTCCAATAAAAGAAAGCCGCTATTTTCCGGCTGTTGTGATTGGTGGAGATGATCTTTTGACTGAGAAGAAGACTCCATATTGGGGAGCTTATTATGGTGTGTTGACAAAGACTATCGGATTTCGTTCAGGAGATCAATTGGCTGTCACAGCCGGATGGTATATTCATCAAGGCGATTGCCGGGTATTTAATAAAGGACCTTTCGGAGGTGTCCGTTACACGCCTTCTTTTTGCAAAGAATTGAAATTGATGGTGGAATATGATACGCATGGATGGAATATGGGGGCTGCCATGCGCTTTTGGAAGCATTTGTCCGTCAATGTGTTTACTCGTGAATTTACGTGTGTTTCCGCTGGTCTGCGGTATGAATGTACATTAATACATTAAAAGAAGATGAAAAGGATTGTTAGTGTGACTGCTGTTTTTCTCTGTGGTATTTCTTTGTTACAGGCACAGCCAGTTCGTGTGAGTGAGACACTGAAAGAATTGGAAATGGAGAATATTTCAGTTGTGGAGAAAAGGGACACGATAACTGCGGCTTTTGAGACCTCTGCCTATAGAGGTATTTATAATGGAATCGGTATTGCTATACGCCATTTGGTTGCTATACCGGAAATACCGACTTTGCAGCTACTTATATTAGATAATGCCCTACCACAATTATGTATAACTATCCCTGCAGATTTGATTCAAAAATGTCAGTCCGGCGAATGTACGTTGGATGAAGTGTATCGTAAGATGGGGATGACTACTTCTACCGAAACTGCTGTGCGTCAGCTGAAAGGTGTAAAACGAAAAGAAAGTTCTTTCGGTAAGGTAGATTTTGTGATATATCCCAACGTGATGTTAGTCAATAATGTAACTTATAAGTTGTATAAGGCGGCACTCGAGTTGCAACCTGCCCTGGAAATGCAATTATGGAAAGGAGCTTCGCTACGGATGCAGGTTTCTTTGCCTATTGTAAGTAATGAAGATGGTAAGTGGAACTGCGTTCGCTTGGGATTCATGGCTTTGCGTCAGGATTTTCGCTTGGCTAACCATTGGAAAGGATACCTCACTGGCGCTAGTTTCTCTAATGACCGTCAGGGACTTGCTGCAGGAATCGGCTATTTTTCAGCAAACGGCAGGTGGACGGTAGAAGGTGGAGGAGGAATTACCGGTTCTTCCCATTTCTATGGCAGTGACTGGAAAATGAGTAAGTGGAAAAGAGTCAATGGACAGATTAGCGTAGGATATTATGTGCCGGAAGTGAATACCTTGGTGAAAGTAGAAGGGGCCCGCTTTATTTATGGAGATTATGGAGTACGCGGAACTCTTTCACGCTATTTCGGCGAATATATTGTAGGTATATATGGTATGTATACAAATGGAGCAACGAATGCAGGATTCAACTTTTCTATTCCATTACCGGGAAAGAAACGCAGGCGACATCTGCTACGGGTGATGCTTCCCGAATATTTTGCTTTTCAGTATGATATGCGTAGCGGGAATGAATACGCCCATCGTTCATTGGGCGAAAGTTATAGTGTTGAACCTAAGTCGGCAGAGAATTCACACTTCTGGCAGCCGGATTATATTCGATATTATTTGATTAGAACGAGTGAGAAGTGAAACATGATTGATATTTAAACTAGTATTTTTAACAAATTTGAAACATTATGAAAAGTGTAAAATGGTTTTATGTGGGTGCCATGGCGATAGCCTTGGGTATGTTAACTTTTGCGACAGTAGCCTGTCACGATGATGATGACGATCCGAAACCGGCAGAAGGGGAAGTTGTTGAAACTCCGAAACCGGTTGTAGAGTATTACATTATGGGGACGGTGACTTCCGGAGGAGCAGCAATGGATGGGGCAAAGGTAAAAGTGGGTAGTAAAAATTACACAACCGACTCGAATGGTAAGTTCTCTGTTACAGAAAGTGCTACAGGTACTTATAGTATTGAAGCGTCTTCTAATGGATATCTTTCACAGAAAACGTCAGTTGTCATTGCAAATAATGCAGAGAATCGTAGTGTGGTAACGGTAGCTCTGGCTTTGACAAAGGAGAGTCCGAAAACTGCTGTGTCAATAGAGGCTACAGGAGAAACTAAAGTAGAGGATAATAGTGAATCGAATCAGGCAATTGAAAAGCCGGGAGAAGTTGCTCCGGAAGAAGTGGTAGAGGATAAACCGCTCGTGAAAGTCGAACTGACAATACCGGAAGATGCAATTGAGGCATCTCAACAACAAGCAGGAATTGTTGAAGATGGTAAAGTCAACATTAGTGTGACAACCTTTGTTCCTGCTCCTGAAGAAGTAACTACTGAAGTAAAGGCAGAGGACGTGAATAGAGATGTACCTAAAAGCATACCTTTAGCTGCTGCTAAATTTGAACCGTCTGGTTTGAAATTTAAGAAGTCTGTTACGATTTCTATTCCTAATCCTATCCCTGGAATAACATTCGCTGATGCTGATATGATACTTACTTATCAGAATCCAAATACAGGAGAATGGGGGGATGCAAAAGATAATAATGGAAATGTAATTAAAAATATATCTTCTACTACAGAAAGTGGAGCTGTCACTGCATATACAGCCGAAGTCGATCACTTCTCTGCTTATGCTATAGAGAATAAAGTATATAGCAAGATTAGTAATGAAACTGTGAGTATGTTCTCATTAATGGGATCGGTATCTGGCATTACGGAAACTGAACGTGTTTATAACACTGTAAATGTAAACGGATATACTACCATGAGTTATACTTGCTATGCAAAAGTCCGTACTACCACGTTGACGGCTAATGTCAAGTTTAAGGGTACTGCAAAGTCTGTTTCGATTACAGCAACTCGTTATACCGGTACGGACCATCAATATAAAACGGTTACTTATAATCCGACACATAGCGGTGGTAAGGGTGGTAGTATCTAAGATAAAACCCTTTTGAATATGCTCCTTTTCCAATAAACCCTTTGGGGCATGTTCATATAGAGTATAGAAGGAGGAGGTTACTGTGAAGCGGTCTCCTCTTTTGCTTTTCGAAAATACTGTATTACATTAGAAATGATATTGATAAAATCGGGTTTATCCTTAAATGTTTACTTTTATTCCACTATCCATCTCTCTATGTTTCTGGTTTTATTGCTGAAGTTGATACCTATCTTATAGAGTTTACGTTTATCAGCATTGAATGCTTGCGCATAATGCTTATCATTAATTTGTTTGATTGCTTCTTCTGCAGTGCCGTCCAGTTTGAACTCCATGATATAAACGAATTGATCAGTTTGTAGTATGAGGTCGATACGTCCTTCCGAGGTGTGATACTCTGCTTTTACGTAAAAGCCAATGAGCTTGAATACGATGAAAAGCACATTTTGATAATGTAACTCCAAATCACGTACCAATTCGTAAGGGGTATCTGCAAAGAAACTTTGCAGGCGTCGGAAGAAAGCATCATAATCGCCTTGTTCCACTTCGTGGACGAATTTGCTTATTTGAAAAGGTGACTCTATTTTATCTACATTAGCATAGGAAGTAGAAATTTAATAAATCCTTCTTCTACTTCCCGATTAGGGAACCCTAAGCGATACATTCCGAAGCGGCGGTCATAGCCTTTGATGGTAAGGTACCCGCTTTGATAGATTACGGGAACCGGATTTTGAGATGCTGAATCTATACTGTTCAATACGTCTGCATCCGTTTCTTCATGTGCTATACGTTGGAGACTGTAGTGATTTTGCTTTAATAACTCTATCAGGTAAGTGGGCGTACCGGTCTCAAACCAGTAACTGCCGAATTTCATCTTGTCAAAAGTGTTGAGTAGGCTAAAGGGATTGTATAAACCGATAGAGTCTTCAACGAAGTGATAACCGTCATAACATTCTTTTAATTCTTTACATACTTCATCATAGGTCATTTTTTGCCTGCGGGCGAGTTCGTGTAATTCATCTTCTAAGTTCTCATGAATCTCTTTTTCTGTAATTCCACAAATCTCAATGTAACGTTCGTCCATTGAAATGTCATTTAGATTGTTCAAGTCACTGAACACGCTGATCTTTCCGAACTTGGTGACTCCTGTTAATAATGCGAATTTGATGCAGCCATCCATGCTTTTCAGTACTCCGTAGAATGGTTTTAAAGTATCCCGGAAACTTCTTTGCAATTCTTCGTTGCCAATTGACTGTAACATAGGTTTGTCATATTCGTCTACAAGAATGGCAACACGTTGTCCGGTTTGTTCATAGGCACGTCTTACAATACCGGCAAAACGTAAGGAAAATGATGTCTCTGATGGACGCGTACCGTATATGCTTTCCCAATATTCCAACTTATCATTAAGTATTTTATCCAGGCTATCGGGTGAATTATATTTCTCTATATTCAAATCTAAATGTAAAATAGGATATTTTATCCAGTCTTTCTCCAGGTTTTCTATAGCCAAACCTTTGAATAATTCTTTCTTGCCTTCAAAATATGCTTCGAGCGTAGAGATAAGCAAACTTTTTCCGAAACGACGCGGACGACTAAGAAAATAATAACGTCCCGATCTAGCCAGTTGATAAATAAGCTTGGTTTTATCTACGTAAAAAATAATTGTCGTTCCGAAGACTTTCAAAATTCTGAATACCGATAGGATATGTCTTGCTCATAATTGGCTATTTAAATTGGTAGTCATACAAAGATAGATGTTTCTTATTATAACACAAAATTAAAACCGGTCTTCTTTGGAATGCTATTATATTTTTTAATTGACTAGAAGTAATACCCTAAATTCACAAAGCAACTTCCTTTGTCCGTCTGATTGGAATATCCCAATGATATTTCCAATGGCCCGAAGATACTGTCCATTCCATAGCCTGCACTGATACCGAATAATTGCTTGCCTTTCAATATATCGAAGAAATTACTATCTGTTAGTCCGTAGTTACCCGTCAGTGTAAGATAATGAATGGCTCCCATGCGTTGTCTGAACTTAATAGATGCAATCATAATGGTGTTATCCATCAATTCCAGATTGGTAACCCCGGCAAATGGTAATTGCTGTGGAATATAGAAACCAGGTACGTCACCGCCAATGGCATTTTGCAGCGGGTAGGGAAAATCTCTTCCGATCAGGATACGTCCATAAATGGAAGGAATGATAGAGAAACGGCGGGTTACAGGAATGACGCTTGCCCACGAAGCATTCAGTGCTGAAAATGGAGCGTGTTCGTTGTATTGTGCCATATTATCCGTATAGAGTGAATAGGCGGCTCTGAAGTCACTTCCTTTAGAAGGGAAACGTCCTTTATCATAGGTATTATATTGCACTTGGGCAAAATAACTTAGAAAGTGTTCGGATTCTACTTTCAGGTCGGAAATTTCAGGTTTCTTGAACAGGAAATCCTTGTATTTGTAATATTCAAAACGAAGACCGAGTCCGAAACGGAAATTCTTGTACCATACATCAGAGAAGCCGAATTCGGCCAGATGATATTTGTAAGTTGTATTATAGGCACGGTCGCCTTCCTCGTAAATATTGATATCATTGTATTGGAACATATACGAGAAGTTGAAATTACGCTGTTGCATTGGTTCCAGCGTATAGTCTATGCGGGCAGCATATCGTTTACCCAACCGACCGGTAAGAGCCAGACGGGAAGGAATACGAGTTTTGAGGTCTGCTGTTGCATTGACCAACAAAGATGCGATCTCTTCCGAATCGAAACGTATACCCAGGTTGATTCTTCTTTCATATTTTTCCTGTAACAGGAAGTTGAGGTGATAACCTTCAGGTGTCTCTTTCAACGTATAACTGGCACTGGAGTAGGACTGAGTACCGCGTAACTGATACAGGGCCTGTTCTATTTGTTGAGTGGAAATATCGCTGTTTTCTTTCAGATTACATTTCTTCATCAACCATTTTTTATCATCCACCTCTACACCGGAAAATGAGATGTCCGTCACATAAACCGTACGCGCATTAGAAAGAGAAGAATAAGGACCATGTTGTTTCGGGGTATAATCTTCGGCTATTCCTATTTTCTTTTTCAAAGCAAGCAATGAACCCCATTGGGCTTTTGCTGCTTCTTCGCCTCTACGCATCAGGGTATCAATGGCGGCTGGAGTAAAACTGGCGGATGAATATCCATCTACATTGACACGAATATAGGTATCTGTGAGGTCTACATTTTTTTCATGGTTAGACTGACAGGTGATATCTACAATCTGCCCCAGAATGTCGGGTACACTATTGAGCTTGTCGGCTTTCTTAAGAGCATTCTGTACGTCTACTCCGATAATAATATCGGCCCCCATGGCTTTCACAACATCTGCCGGATAGTTGTTTACAATGCCACCGTCCACTAATACCATACTGTCTTGCCGTACCGGAGTAAATACACCGGGGATAGCCATACTGGCACGCATGGCAGTAGAGAGTATTCCGTCATGGAATACAATTTGTTCTCCATTAACAACATTGGCTGCTACACAGGCAAAAGGAATGGGAAGTTTATTAAAGTCGATAGAGTCATGATACCCTACGGTAAGGTCTGAAAATAGATTAGCCAGATTCTGTCCTTTCATGATTCCTCCGGTAGCGGCATCTTTGGGAGTTTTGGTGAAAGGAATAGAGACTGTATATTTTTCAGATCGCTCACGATCTGTTAATGACATGGCACTTCTTTTGATACGGTCACTCAATAGGAATGTCCAATCTTGTTTTCGTACCATGCTATCCAATTGTTCCGGAGTATAACCGATGGCATAAAGACCGCCTACGATAGCTCCCATGCTGGTGCCGGCTATATAATCAATAGGAATTCCGGCTTCTTCGATCACTTGCAGTGCTTTGATGTGTGCCATTCCTTTAGCACCGCCGCCGCTTAGAACGACACCTACCTTTTTTCTTTGTTCCTGAGAATGCAAAGAAAAAGGCAATAAGATGCCAATTGATAAAACTAATGTTGAAAAGATTTGTTTTTTCATTAGGACATGGTCTAGTATTGATGTTTAATATAATACAAATGTAGAGCATAATTTGTTTAGTTGTTGAAATGGGAATTAAAAAAAATGTTCCAAAAGTCGGAAATGTGGATAATTTCTACATTTTATCTGGTGGATTCTACATTTCTACATTTCTTAAGGCAAAATATAATAGACTGAATACCAGTAAATAATAGGTGTAATGAATTTTGGCATACTAATTGCAAGAAAGAGTATAGAACAAACATAAGTTAAATTAAATAATAAGATTCGATATGAGATTATTCTTTTCGAAACATGAGTTGAAACTGAGGAGAAAGAGAACCATTGCTGCTATTAT
>PPYE01311400.1_pt1 | contig 27262 bp, 31 predicted proteins | sample 1559881 | NCBI WGS metagenome assembly PPYE01 (sample SAMN08240022, study PRJNA423297) | Human gut metagenome, whole genome shotgun sequencing project. | reverse complement strand
TCTCTCTTTTCGATTGACAGGGGGCTTGTCAATTTACAGGAGTCTTGCTCGGATGATTTTTCGTAAGCGATTGCCCTGTCCTCGCAAAAAATCCTGCGGCATAAAAAATGCGGATGAGGTAGAATGAAGTTTGTACGAGTCGCCGTTTTTATTTTGCACCATCACGCGCGAATTTCCAAATTCATATTTTTATAGAAGGAACCTCAAGGAGATCTCATGGAAAAGACAAAGTTCGCCGCGGCGCTGCTGCTGACCGCCGTTTTCGTCCTGCCGGCGCGCGGCGCCCCGACGGAAAAAGCGCAAACGCCGGCGGCGGTTTCGAAATCGGACAAGCGCACGGGGCAGGGACTGCGGGCCTGGTTTGGCGGGCGGGAGCGGGAAGCGGAAGAAATTTTTTCCCAAATCACGCGGGAGAACTCTTCCGATCCCGTTCCCTATCACGCCCTGGCCATTCTTCTCTCCGACCGGCAGCGGGATTACTCTCGCGTCACCGAGCTTTACAACCGTCATAAAGCGCTCTCCCCCGAGAGCGGCGACGCCTACGGCGCCATTCTGCCGATCCTCGACGAATACGCCCGCAAAGGCTGCGTCCAGGCGCAGCTGCTTCTCGCCCGCGCGCAGGACTGGGGACTGGCGGCCGCGCCGGACGGAATCCATCCCATGCTCTGGCTGCGCCGCGCGGCTGACGGGGGCTACGCGCAGGCGCAGCGGGAGCTCGGTCTCCTCTACGAGACGGGCGAAAGGCTCGAGAAGGACACCGCGCGGGCCGTCGCGCTTTACAGCGAAGCCGCGGCGCAGAACGACGCTTTTGCGATGAAGTTTCTCGCCGTGCTGTATCTGAACGGGAACAACCCCGCTTACAGGAGGACGGCTTTCGAGCTTCTCAAGCGGGCGGACCGGGCGAATCTGCCCGAAGCGCAGCTGCTCCTCGCCCAGCTTTATCAAAAAGGGATTTTCGTGAAAAAAGACGCGAAGCAGGCTGTGCGGTGGTACGAAAAAGCCGCCCGGAACGGCAGCTCGGAGGCCATGAATATCCTGGCCTGGCGCTACGAGAACGGCGAAGGCGTCACAAGGTCGCCGGCGAAAGCGCTGCAATGGTACAAGGCCGCCGCCGAACGCGGGGAGCACAACGCGCTCTTTCGTCTGGGCGTTCTGTATTACACGGGCAAACACGTCGCGGCCGATCACGCGCTGGCCTTCGAATATTTCAAGAAGGCGGCGGAGCTCGGCGACGTCGCGGCATGGTACAACGTGGCCTGGCTGAACAAAACAGGCGACGGCACGGCGCAGAACTTTCGGGAGGCGAAAACCTGGTTCGAACGCGCGGCGCTGACGGGCAACAGCCGGGCGCAGGTCAATCTCGGCGTGATGTACGCCAACGGCGAAGGGTTCCCCGTCGATCTCGAGGAGGCCTGCTTCTGGTTCGAGCTGTCGAAACTCTGCGGCAACGAGGACGCGCAGCAGGGGCTGGATTTCGTCGCGCCGCAACTGGACGAGGCGGCCAAAGACCGCGCCCGGCGCCGCGCGCAGCGGACTTTCAAACGGATGCGACGGCAGCGTGACGAGCAGCCGTAAGGCTCGGCTTCTCCCCCGCCGCGCCGATCGACGAGCGGGACGAAAGAGTTTTTTTCCGGCAGAAAACCTTTCGAGCCGCAGAAAGACGAAGAGCGGCCGGAAGCCGATGAAATCCAGATCATCGGCTTCCGGTCGCTTTGATTGTTCCACGTGGAACATCGCGGCACGGGGGTATTCCGCGCTCTATTCAAGGCTGACGGAACGGTTCTCGCGGTCGGCGACGACGACGCGGCACGTTCCGCCAAGACGGCGCCGCGCTTTTTCCGCCAGCGTTTCCAGCGCGCGGCGCAGATCCTCGCGGCGTTCCGGAGCAACGGATTCGATGACCAGAAAGGCGTTGACCGTGTCCTCGGTCAGCATGGTGCGCTGGCCGTCGCGCCAGTTCCAGCAGCGGCATACGGCGCCGGCGTCGTCGCGGTAGCAGACTTCGCCGGGCAGCGTCGGCTCTTCCGCCTCGTCGCCAAGCGCCAAGAAAGGATCGCCGCCGGCGCTGACGTCGAGGCGCAGGTCTCCCCGAAAGGCGTCGAGATCCTCGCCGCCGACGGGAAAGCCCCAGGTGAGCGACACGGCGTTGTAGATGTCCACCAGCGGGTTGACGCTGCCGAGCCCCTTGCCTTTTTCCACCCGTTTCAGCAGCGCTTCGATCGAGCTGCGCGCGCCCTTTTTTGTTTTGAAGAGCTTGAAGGCGTCGCGCCAGACCGCCACGACGGGACACTGGCTGAGCGTTTCGCCGGTGAGGAATTTCCTCGACTCGTTCAGCGCGCTCTCGAGGTCTGCGGCGATGGCGGAGCGGTCTTTCACCCTGTCGGCGTGGTTTTCCAGGCCGCGGGCGACGACGATGCCGATCTCGGCTTGGGGAAACAGGTTCCAGAATGGTTCCGAAGCGATAAAGCGGGCCATAGGCGCATCGTCTCCTTACGTTCGCACGTTCCGTGACGCAGAGCGGCACGACTTTTTCAAGTCGTGCCGCTCTGCGCGTTCAACTTTCGCGGTAGATTTATTGGCGCTCGCAGAGCTCGAGCAGCACGCCGCCGGTCGATTTGGGATGCAGAAAGGCGATCATCGCGCCGCCCGCGCCGCGGCGGGGCTTTTCGTCGATCAGGCGAACGCCTTTTTCCTTCAATTCGGCCAGAGCCGCTTCGAGGTTCTCGACGCGGATCGCCACGTGGTGCAGGCCGCCTCTGCCGCCGTTTTTCTCCATGAACTTGGCCACCGGGCTGTCGGCGCTGGTCGGCTCGAGGAGTTCGACTTCGGTGTCCTTGATGGGCAAAAACGCCGTCTTCACTTTCTGGTCGGCGACTTCCTCCACGCCGTGGCATTTGACGCCCAGCGTGTCCTGCCAGAACGCGAGCGCTTCGTCGATGCTGGGCACGGCGACGCCGAGATGATCGACCACTGTAAGATCCATTTTTCATGTCCCCCTTTGAATGATCGTGGAACTTCGCTTCGCCTATGATAGCAGAAAAACGCCAAAGCTCAAGAAAGAATCCGCTTCGAGCTTCGGCGTTTTCTGCTATCCGGCGGGGCGAACGGACCGGGCGGCTATTCTTCGAAGAAGCGGATCGCCGTTCCCAGCCGCGGGCCGATCCACGGCGCCGCCCAGAGCGCGAAAAGGAGGCCGATCAGCAAAAACGGCGCCAGCGGCAGTGCGTCTTTTCGACCGACGCGCTTCGCAAGCAGCAGAACCAAGGCGGCGACGCCGCCCGAGACGATGCCGCCGTACAGAGTCAGCGCCGTCAGTTTCCAGCCCAGCAGCGCCCCCAGTCCCGCCATCAGGAACGCGTCGCCCCAGCCCATGCCGCCGCGCGTGACCAGGACGATCAGCGCCAGCGGCACGGTCCCGGCCGCCATGCCCAGAAGAATTTCCTTCGCTCCGGGCAGAAAGCCGTAAGGCAGGCGCAGCGCCAGCGCCGCCGCCAGAGAAGCGGCGACGGCCCGATCGTAAATGTAGCCGTCGCTCAGGTCGGTCAGCGCGTGAAACTCGGCGAAGCACAGCGCCGCCGCGGCCAGCGGCCAGTCGCGGCGCAGCGGCCACCTCGAAACGAGCAGAGCCCAGGAAACGGCCGTCAGGACGGCGCAGCCGGCGAAGGCGCTCCGCCCGGCAAGGAGCTTTCTTTCGTCGTCCGCCGTCCGGCGCGCGCACGCGCACACGAAGGCCCCGGCGACGGCTCCGCTCAGGGCGGCCGCCCAGCAGAGCGTCATCGCTTTTACTTGAACAACGGCAGCAACGCCTTGAACTCCGGCGTTCCCGACCGGCCCAGGAGCTGATAGACGACCGTTTCCACCGGCAGCACGGCGACGCCCGCCGCCAGCAGGTTGCGCATCGCCAGATCGTGGTGACGGCGGTTGCGGCTCGTGCACGCTTCTTCGACGACGGCGACGTCGTAGCCGCGTTCCTTCAGCTCCATGGCCGTGGAAAAAACGCAGATATGGCTCTCGATGCCGAAGACGACGGCCGTCCTCCGCCCGCAGCGCGCCAGCGCCGCCGCAAAATCCGGCGCGCCGAAGCAGGAGAAGCTGGTTTTGCCCAGCGCCGCCGCGGAACCGAGCAGCTCGCGCAGCGGCGGCACCGTCGCGCCCAGCCCTTTGGGATACTGTTCGGTCGCGAGGGCGGGGATCTTCAATGCCGCCGCCGACTTCAGCAGGCGCTCCGCCTCGTACAAGACCGGCTCGATCCCGCTCATCGCCGGCGCCAGTTTTTCCTGCAGATCGATCATCACAAAAACGCATTTTTCCGCGCGCAGACACACAGGTTCCATGTTATTCCTCCTCGGAGCATAAATTTTCGCGTGACTCGTGACTTATTATCCCATACATTTCACGTCGTGAGAACAAAGTCGATTTTTTGTGATATGCTTATCAGTTGAAAAGTTCTCGCCCTGCGGAGGTAAAAAAATGGACAAAAATTTTCCCGACAGCCCGACGCCCCTGACTGTCAGCTCGCTGATGCGCAGTATGCTCAATCCCGATTATCCGTCGCACATCGTCAGACTGCTCAACCAGGTCAAAGGCTGGCTGACCAAATCGTTCCGCCTGGACGGGCTGGATCTGCCCTACTGGGAGGCGATCCGCGAGGATCCCGACATGTTCTTCGGCGAACTCTCGTGGCTCGAAGCGCAGGCCGCCCTGCTGCCCGCCATAACGCCGCCGGCGCCGCGCCCCGAAGCCGCGGTGCTCTCCCTCGGCGAAGTCGATCTCACCGACGCCATGCGCCTCGCCGTCGATTACAGTCTGATCTTTTCGCGCGAGGTCTGCCGCCGCGTGTGGATCGTCTCCGACTGCTGGATCCCCTTCGACGTGCTCGAATACAGCGACCACATCAAGGCCATGGCGGAACACGGCATATCGCTGCGCTTTCTCGTCGTCACGCCCTGGGGGTGGGTCGAACTGCCCGTCGCCGCTCTGGGCAAGGTGCAGCTGCCCGGCAGTTCGTCCTCCGACGGTGGCGCGGGGAGAAACAGACGGCGCCGCAACGACGACGATTGATCCGCCAAGATCCGTAAAATTGCATCATTGACGAAAAGGGCGCGATGTTGTACAATTCCCGTCGTGTCCGGGGTGTAGCGCAGTCTGGTTAGCGCGCCTCGTTCGGGACGAGGAGGTCGGAGGTTCGAATCCTCTCACCCCGACCATTTTCGGATACACAAGCCCCGGCTTTGGCCGGGACTTTTTTTGTCCGGTTCTTTTGAAGGGCTTCTTGACTAAAGCTGACGATCGGGTTAGAATTTGAACGCGAAGGAGTGACGGCCATGGAACCAAAGAAAGACCATGTGGTCGCGCTGAACCGCAAAGCGCGCCACGACTACTTCGTTGTCGATACCTTCGAATGCGGCGTCGTGCTGACCGGCACGGAGATCAAGTCGGTGCGCACCGGCAAAGTCAATTTGAAAGACGGCTACGCCAAGTTCGAACGCGGCGAGCTGTGGCTCATGAACGTCCACATCTCCCCGTACGAAAAGGCCAGCTGGTACCAGCACGATCCGCGCCAAAACCGCAAGCTGCTGCTCCACAAGTCGGAACTGCGGCGGCTCGGCGCCAGGGTCAAAGAAAAAGGCTTCACGCTCGTCCCGCTTTCCATGTATCTGAAAGAAGGACGTATCGCGAAAGTCGCGCTGGCCCTCGCGCAGGGCAAAAACGCGCACGACCGCCGCGACGCGATCATCGAACGCGACGCCAAGCGCGCCATCGCACGGGAGCTGCGCAACCGCGGCAAAGAGTATTAGCCGATCGTTTGTCGTCCGCTGTTCCACGTTCATTGGGGGCGATCAGGTTCGACTGGTATGGTGGAAGTCTGAGAGCAGGCCGAGCGACAGGCGTTACCTGTCACAAAAAAGAAACGACAACAACTACGCACTGGCTGCTTAACCAAGCAACCGCCCGAACAACTGAGAGCGCCCGCAAGGTTGTAAGGGTCAATCACTGCGAGCGGCGTATGGTCCCGGAACGTAGAGAGGCGACGGCTGTTTTGTCGGTCACAGTCCCGCTTCTGCGCAGTAAAGAAATCGACTAAGCCTGTAGCCGCTCATTCATACACACCATGTCAGGACCGGGGTGCGATTCCCCGCGCCTCCACCAGAAAAAATTCCACGAAGAGTTGCATAGAGAACAAGGCCGGACGTTGTCCGGCCTTGTCGTTGTCAAACGAAAACAAGCGCAGGACGAGCGGGAAAATCTTCCTCCCGCCCGTCCTGCGCTTTGTGCCAAAGGCTCGCAAATTATGACAGTTCCGAAGTGACTTGCGCCGCGATCTCCCGCAAACGGGCCACTCCGCGCGTGACAACGTCGCCCGTCAAACGGTTGGTCGGCCCGGAGAGATTCAGCGCCGCGAGGACCTGCCCGTTTTTGTCGAAAATGGGGACGCCGATCCCCACGCTTCCCTGCCCCATTTCATCGTAGGAGACGGCGTACCCTTTTTCGCGAATTTCCCGCAGCTTCTCCGGCGAAATGCCGGGCTCGGACTTCATCACCGCCGCCTGCACCTTGGGCGGCAAAAACGCCAGCAGCGCCGTCCCGCCGCCGCCCAGCGTCAGCGGCAGTTCCTCTCCGACCAGCACGGTCTGACGCAGCGGATGCGTGCTTTCGATGCGGTCGATGCAGAGGCGCTTGAAGTTATGATAAATATACACGGAAACGTTCTCGTTGAATTCCCTGTGCGCTTTGACCAGATAGGGGTGCGCCGCAAGGCGCAGTTCCTCTTTATCGTCCACAAGCTCCCCGAGCATTTTTACCGTCATGCCGGGAAAATACTTGCGGTTCTCGGGATTCCTCGACAGGAACCCTTTTTCCGCCAGCGTCTGGATCAGCCGATAGGTGCTCGTCGTGTTGCGGCCGACCGTCCTGGCGATCTCCGTCAACGAAAGCTCCCGATGATCTTTCAGAAAGCACATGAGCACGTCGAGCCCATGTTCCAAAGTTCTCGACGTCGCCTCGCTTTTAATTGAATCCGCCATTTTTTTCCACTCCTTCGAGAATACCATCGCGCCATAATCGTTTCAACAATCACCGGCATTTTTTTCATTATATGAAACCAGGTCGTGAAAAGCAACAATGGGCTGGCCCCCAAACTTTGCCGAATTCCTGTTCCGTTTCCCGGCAATTTGGACGAACACAAATCCGACCTTGATTCTTCACCAAAAGGGCAATACAATTCTATGCTGTATGGTCTCGCCTTTAAGCCAGGCCCATGAAGTCAAGGAGGATATCACAGTGAACGAAGCGACGCGGACGGAACGGAAAAAAGTGATTCTCAGCGGCATCCAGCCGACGGGAATTTTTACGCTGGGCAATTACATAGGCGCGGTGCGCAACTGGGGCAAAATGCAGGAAGACTACGACTGCGCCTATTTCATCGCCGACCTGCACTCGCTGACGGTGCGCCAGGAGCCGGCCAAACTGCGCAAGCAGACGCTGGACGCCTTTGCGCTGCTGCTGGCCTGCGGCATCGATCCCGAAAAGAGCCTGGTTTTCATTCAGAGCCACGTACACGCTCACGCCGAACTGAGCTGGATCCTGTCCTGCTACTCCATGTTCGGCGAGCTGGCGCGCATGACCCAGTTCAAGGACAAATCGGCCAAACACGTCGACAACGTCAACGCCGGGCTGTTCACCTACCCCGCGCTGATGGCGGCCGACATCCTGCTTTACCAGGCCGATTACGTTCCCGTCGGCGAAGACCAGCGCCAGCATTTGGAGTTCACCCGCGACGTGGTGACTCGCTTCAACAACATCTACGGCGAGGTGTTCCGCATGCCCGACGCCTACATTCCCGAGGCCGGCGCGCGCATCATGTCGCTGCAGGAACCGACGAAGAAGATGTCCAAGTCGGACACGAACGTCAACGCGTTCATCTCCATCCTCGACGAGCCGAACGCCATCGTCAACAAGTTCAAGCGTGCCGTCACCGACAGCGAGACCGTCGTCTGTCACCGCGAAGGCAAGGACGGCATCAACAACCTGATGAGCATCTACTCGGTCGTCACCGGCGAAAGTTACGAACGGATCGAACGCGATTTTGCCGGCAAGGGCTACGGCGATTTCAAGCTCGCCGTCGGCGAAGCCGTCGCGGAAGAGCTGCGCCCGATCCGCGAGAAATTCGCCGCGCTGACGGCCGACAAGGCGGCGCTGGAAGCGCTTTATCGCCAGGGGGCGGAAACGGCCGCCCATATCGCCGAAAAAACTCTGGGCAAGGTCAAGAAAAAACTCGGCCTGCTGCCCCGCTGAGCCGCAAACGGCATACAAAAAATCCGCGCTCTCCGGCGTACCGGGAGCGCGGATTTTTTGTATGCCGTTTTTTCACCACCACAGGCGCGAAAGGATCAGCGCCGTGCCGACGACCGTGACCAGCAGCGAATGGATCTCGCTTTTCAGCAGGATGGAGGCGTCGTACCCGCCGGCGCCGACATGGGACAGCGCTTCGCGGGAAAAGTTTTTCGGGACGAAGCGCCCGACGCGCTTTTTGTAATCCTCGTACTCCTGACCGAACTTCCGCGCCAGGAACGCCTCTTCATGAGGCACGATCAGCACGCCGTAGAGCACGTAAAACGCCGTCGCAAAGACGAGCGTGGGGACGTTGCCCGACATCCACGCCCAGCCCAGCCCCAGCAGACCGTTGGCCACGTACAGCGGATTGCGGACCAGCGCGTAGGGCCCCCACGTCGCCAGGCGCTGCGCCTTGACTTCCTCGCCGCGGTAGAGCGTGATGCAGCCCGCGCCCCAGAAGCGCAGCAGCTGCCCGAGGAGCACCAGGATCAGCCCGGGAACGATGCGCCCCGGCAGCGGGCGCGCCAGAACGAGGATCACCAGAAACAGCACCGTCCAAATGCCGCCGCGCTGTTTGAACGCCCAGGCGCGAAGTTTCTGCAAAGCGTTATTCTCCATCTTTTTGCTCCTCTTCGATCAGTTCGTCACCCGAACCGCTGATGATCTTTTCCGCCGTGCCCCAGCCGATCATGCGGATGGCGACGATACAGCCCATGAAGATGGCCAGGTATTCCGTGAAGAAACGGCAGATGACGGCCATGATCCCCGCCATGTTCTCCGGCATCAGCAGGCTGAAGATCGCGGCGCCGCCGCCCTCGGCCACGCCGCTGGCGCCGGGCGTGGGGATGAAGTAGAGGATGAACATGAACATGGCCTGAGCCAGCACGGCGTGCAGATAATGGACCGGCAGTCTCACCGCGTGCATCAGCAGCGGCAGCACGGAGAACAGCGCCACCAGATGACAGATGGAGAGCAGAAACGCGCCGAGGAAATACGGCAGCCCGGGGCCGACCATGCGCTTCACGTTTTCGGAATAGCTGTCGATCTCGGAACAGGTGACGCGGTAAGCGCGCAGCACGCGGAGCCGGCTGAACCATTTGAACTTCTTCAGCCAGAGGAACATGGCGCAGCAAAAGCGCTTGATCACGTCGGCCTTGAGGATGCTGAGGATAAAAACGACCCACATGACCACCGACAGGATCCCCACGTAAAAGAACACGCCCTTGACCAGCACGCCGCCGGCCGCCAGCTGCGGCACCGTCAGAAAAGCTACCGGCGCCGCGATGCTCAGCAGAAAGGTGCTGAACAGCGTACGGATCAGCGTAATGGCGATGCCCGAGCCGACCGGCACGCCCGACTTGTACAGCACGTAGACCTGGAAGGGGCCGCCGCCGACCTGCATGGGCGTCAGCGCGCAGCCGAAATAGTGCAGCCAGGTCAGCACCAGCCCGCGGACAAAACGGATCCTGTAGCCCATGGCCCGCGCCGTCAGGCAAAAACGAGAAGCGTCGCAGCTCCAGGCCAGAAAGACCATCATCAGCACGTACAGGATGTTGATCTTCCTCATGTGCATAAACGCGTGAAGCGCGTGCTTGTCCACGCTCACACAGATGATCAGAGCGCCGACGCCCAGCGTCAGGAACAGAAAGATCGCCAGACCTTTTCGCAAACTCATTTTTTGTCCTCCCCCGGCGTCTCGGAATCTCTGGCATCTTCCGACTCGAACCAGTCGTGAAGCTGTTTCAAATCGTCCAGAAAGGGCGGCAGAACCCCGCGCTTCCATTCATTCTCATGCCAGGCCTGAGCTTCCGCAAAACGGCCGTCGGCCATAAGATCCTGAAAAGTTTCCACGCCCCGGCGCAGCGGCGCGGCGTCGGGAAGCGCGCCCTCGTACTCGGGATACGCGTCGCGGAAGCCGTCCGACACCTCGCCGATCCAGTCCAGCGAAGCGTAGATCCCATCCAGCATAGAAAGCTCGAACGCTTCGGTGCCGTCGAGAATCCCCTGCAATCCTTTGAAGACTTCGAGCAGGGAATTTTTGATCTCTTCAAGGAGCTCGACTCCCAGCCCCCAGGGCGAGTTGGTCAGGACGTCCACATCGATGCCGTCCGGGACCGTCAGCAAATCTCCGTCATCCAGCGATTCGCCGTCCGAAAGCATGTCGACGATCACGCGCCCTTCGGCGGATACCTTTTCACGCAGCGCCTCGAGCTGTTCCTCTCGCGACAGCGATTCCATATGCGGAAAGGACCACTCAGTTCCATCGATCAAAAATCTCATAATATCCCCCTACAGGAATGGACTCTACATCGTAGCAATTTTAGCACACATATCAACTCCGACGGGAAAAATCAAAAAATATATGCTAGAATTTTCTGGCCTGCACAAGGGGGAGAGTTTCCATGGACGAAATCAAAGGAAAAGGTTGCTCCGGATCGCTGCGGATCAGCGCGAAAATCCGCCGGCTGACGGGAAGAGCCATTTACCGGTACGACATGATTACGCCCGGCGACCGCATCGCCGTCGGCGTTTCCGGCGGCAAGGACAGCCTGCTGCTGCTCCACATCCTCAAATTCATCAAGACCTACAGCCCGGTCAAATACGACCTGCAGGCTTTCAGCGTCGACATGACCAACGGCGCATGGGACCCCGCGCCGTTGCAAAATCTCTGTGACGCGCTGGAAGTGCCTCTGCACGTGATCCCCTACGCGATCGAACACATCCTCGACGTCAAGCGGGAAGAATCGCCCTGCAGCCTCTGCGCCAACCTGCGCCGCGGCATCCTCAACGCCGCCGCCCAAAAGGCCGGCTGCAACAAGCTGGCGCTCGGGCACAATCTCGACGACGTCGTCGAAACCGGCCTGATGAATTTGCTGCGCAACGGACGCTTCCGCAGCTTTCAGCCCAAACTCTGGCACAACCGCGCCGAGATGTGGCTGATCCGCCCCATGATCTATCTCAGCGAATTCCAGATCCGGAACGAACTGGACCGCCTCGGCGTCGCCACCTTCCAGCACTGCTGCAAATACGGCGCCGACACCGAGCGCTCGCGCACCAAATCGATGATCGCCGAGCTCAAGCCGCGCTTCCCGGACATCAAGCAGAGCATCCTCCACGCGCTGGAGAACCACGCGCCCATCGACCACTGGACGGCGACGCCGCGGCTCTACGCGGGCGTGTACGAGTCGGACAGCCCCGTTTCGGCTTCGCAGCAGCCATTGGATTTTTAACAAGGGGCAACAGCAGCAGACGGACCGCCGGGAAAATTTTCCGGCGGTCCGTCTGCAATTATGGATAATGTCACTCGATCGAAAAGACCGCGCTCGTCGAGCCGGCTTCGACGTCTTCGAGCGTTTTCAGGTACGTGGCGTAATCCGCGCTGCCGCACAGCGCCAGAGCGTAATTCTTTCCTTCTTCCACGCCGGGCTGATCGAAGGGATCGACGCCGAGCGCCAGGCCGACCAGCGCCGTCACCGTTTCGAGCAGGAAGATCAGGCCACCCAGGCAGAACTCGTCCGTCCGTTCCAGCTCGATCTCGCACAGCGGCAGCCCGCGACGTTTCAGAGAAGCGACGACGCCGCGGCGCTCGCAGTCCAAAACGCGCTCCTGCGGCACGCCGTCGAGGTAGCGAGCCTCTTCGAAAAGCTTCTCCGCCGGGATCGTCAGGCGCCCTTTCTCGCCGGGCTTTTCGCTGAGGAAGAAAAAGAACTTGTCGTCCGGACCCGAGGTGTAGAGCTGCAGCTGCGAGTGCTGGTCGATGGAGCCCAGCACCGCCTGCGGCGTCAGGCCGCGGCCGTTTTTGCCGAGGCTTTCGCCCCAGAGCTGCGCGAACCACTCGCTCACCGACTTGAGCCGGTCGCCGTAGGCCCAGAACACCGTCACGCTGCGGCCGGCCGCTTCGCCGCGCAGCACTTCCCGGGCGATCGCCGTCGCCGCGCCGCCGGGAGTGTCCGCCAGCAGCGCTTTTTTCATCGCCGCCGCGCCGTCCAGCAGCCGCTCCGTGTCGATGCCCAGCGCGCCGGCGGCCGCCAGCCCGCAGGCGGACAGCACCGAATAACGCCCGCCCGTGTCCGCGGGAAAATCGAGGCAGCGCGTTTTTTTCTCGGCCGCATAGGCGCGAAGGAATCCTTTCGCCGGATCCGTCACGGCGAAGATGTGCTTCTCCACGTCCGCGCCGAGCGCCGCCGACAACTTCTCCCTGAAAAACAAAAAGTTGCTCAGCGTTTCCAGCGTGCGGCCCGACTTGCTGACAACCAGCAGCGCCGCGCGCCGCGGCTCGAGCTGCGCCCAGATCGCCTCGTTGCTGCGGGCGTCGGCGTTATCGGCGACAAAGAGCTGCGGCTGCCCGCTTTTTCCGGAAAAAGGATACAGCGGATCGCAAAAAGCGTTCATCAGCATCTGCATGCCCAGAGCCGAGCCGCCGATGCCGATCAGCACGATCTGCCCGAACTGCGCCAGCTCGTGCCCCATCTCCTTCAGCGCGGAAATATCCCGCTCGGGCAGGTTCATCCAGCCGTAACCGATTTTCTCCCGGCAGGCGCCGTCAAGAAGCGTTTTCCACGCGGTTTCGAGCCCCACCTTGAAATCCGGCAGCTCGTTTCCGACCCTTTGTGCCTCGGTAAGACGAATTTCCAGCATGACTCTGTCCTTCCTCTCGCGAATGTAGAAAGCAATCCGCCGCCATGGAGACGTTAAAAAGATGTCTCTTTTTTCTCACAAAATGCGACACTTCTGATCTTTTGCTGTGTTTTTTAGCATAATGAGGAATTGTATTTCGCTTTCGCCCCGCTTGTAAAACGTAACTGCCGTTGTATAATCTTTCACAAGGGAATAACTGTTTCAGGTCTGACACGGAGTACGTACGTTTATTTTACACATTCCGGCCTGTTTCAGCCATAGGGAAATTCCTGAAGCCATCTTGAATATTTATATCGATAGGGGGACATTACATGTTCAAGATTCTTTCCAAGAGCGCCTTTGCGGTCAACGAGTTCGACATCTGGATCGACGCGCCGCAGATCGCTCGCAACGGACACGCCGGGCAGTTCTGCGTCCTGCGCGTGAACGAGACGGGGGAACGTATTCCTTTGACTGTTGCCGAGTATGACCGCGAAGGCGGCCGCATCCGCATGATCTTCCAGACCGTCGGCAAAACCACCACGGCGCTTGGCAAGCTCAACGAGGGCGACTGCATCCACGACATCCTCGGGCCTCTGGGCACGCCCAGCGAAGTCAAGAAGTACGGCACGGTTCTCATGATCGGCGGCGGCGTCGGCATCGCGGCGCTGTTCCCCATCATCAAGGCTTTGAAGGAAGCCGGCAACAAAGTTATCACCATCCTCGGCGGACGCACCAAGGACCTCGTCATCATGATGGACGAGTGCGCCAAGTATTCCGACGAACTGATCGTCACCACCGACGACGGTTCCTACGGCGTCAAGGGCGTCGTCACCACGGCCATGGACATGCTCGCGCAGCGCGGTGAAAAGATCGACTACTGCTGGGCTATCGGACCTTCCATCATGATGAAGTTCGCTTCTCTGAAGGCGAAGGAACTGCAGATCCCCTGCTGGGTCTCGCTCAATCCCATTATGATCGACGGCACGGGCATGTGCGGCGGCTGCCGCGTTACCGTCAACGACAAGATCCGTTTCGCCTGCGTCGACGGCCCCGAGTTCGACGGCTGGGGCGTAAACTGGAACGAATTCATGACCCGTCTGCGCCAGTACAAGGATGAAGAGAAAATCTCTCTCGAAAAGTACAAAAGCGAGGTTGGTGAATAACATGGCCATTTCTCCGAAAAAGACCCCTATATCCGAGCAGGATCCAAAGGTCCGCGCCCATAACTTCAAAGAAGTCTGCCTCGGCTACACTCCCGAAGAGGCGATGCAGGAAGCCGCGCGCTGCCTGCACTGCAAGAACGCCCCCTGCATTAAGGGCTGTCCCGTCGCCATTCGTATTCCCGATTTTATCGCCGCCATCAAGGAAGGTGATTTCGAGAAGTCTTTCGACATTCTCAGCCAGTCCACCGCTCTGCCCGCCGTCTGCGGCCGCGTCTGCCCTCAGGAAAAGCAGTGCGAAGGCGTCTGCACCGTAGGGCGCATGAAGGACCGCTCTACGGGCCTGAACAACGAGCCCGTCGCCATTGGTAAACTTGAGCGTTTCGCCGCCGACTGGAAGGCCTCGCAACCGGCCGTCAAGCCCACTCCCGTTCCCTACAATGGCAAAGGCAAAGTGGCTGTCATCGGTTCCGGCCCCTCCAGCCTCACCGTGGCCGGCGATCTGGCCAAGCTTGGTTACAAGGTCACCATTTTCGAAGCCCTGCACCTGCCCGGCGGCGTTCTGATGTACGGCATCCCCGAGTTCCGTCTGCCAAAAGCGATCGTGCAGCACGAGATCGACAACATCCGGGCGCTCGGTGTCGACATCGAAGTCAACGTCGTCGCCAGCCGCACCGTCACCGTCGACGAGATCCAGAAGAATTTCGACGCCGTCTACATCGCCACCGGCGCCGGCACGCCCAAGTTCGCCGGCACGCCCGGTACCAACCTGAACGGCGTCTTCTCCGCCAGTGAATATCTGACCCGCATCAACCTGATGCACGGTTACGAGTTTCCCGCCTACGACACGCCCGCCAAGAAGTCCAGGCACGTGGCCGTCATCGGCGGCGGCAACGTCGCCATGGACGCCGCCCGTTCGGCCCTGCGCCTTGGCGCCGAGAGCGTCACCGTGCTCTATCGCCGCTCCGTGGACGAACTGCCCGCCCGTATCGAAGAATATCACCACGCCGTCGAAGAAGGCGTCAAGTTCGAGTTCCTCACCGCTCCGACGGAGTATATCGCCTACAGCGGCGACGACAAAAACGAGATGGGCAAGCTGGTCGGCGTCAAGTGCCAGCGCATGGAGCTGGGCGAGCCCGACGCTTCCGGCCGCAGAAGCCCCAAACCGATTGAGGGCAGCGAGTTCACGCTCGAGATCGACACCGTGATCGAAGCCATCGGCCAGAGCTCCAACAAAGTGCTGCTGAACGCCTGGCCCGAGCTGAAGACCAACAAGCGCGGCTACATCGAAGCCAACGAAGAAACCGGCGGCGCCACCTCCATCGAGGGCGTCTACGCCGGCGGCGACATCGTCACCGGCGCGGCCACGGTCATCCTCGCCATGGGTGCCGGCAAGACGGCCGCCAGGGCGATCGACGAATACCTGACCGCCAAAGCTGCGAAGTAATTTTTCCCCGTCCCGTGCAGCGAGAGCGCTTTCCGCGCCCTCGCTGTTTTTCTCTGCAAAGGAGCCGATTCCATGAGTTGCTACGGTGAAACCGGTTACAACGCCAACGACGATCTCAAAGACTGGAAAGTTCTCCGCCAGGAGACACTTGAACTGGCGCGCTCGAAAAACGACCCCGCGTTCTTGGATTACGTCGACGGCGTCAGCGACAAAGCCTGGGCGCATATCCTCGAAGAAAACTTCTTCACCCCCGAAAAGGCGATGGAACGCCTGTGGAGCTTCTACCGCACCGACATTCTGCCCTATCGACACAAAGATCAGTAGCAAGAGCGGGACTTTCACCCGAACCGGTGAAAGTCCCGCTCTTGGGCATACCGAACTTCTCAAGCGTGATGTCACGCTCTCTGTTCATCGGGATGCGAAGAGAATTGCCAAGTCTCTCGTCGACAGCGATCAGCACAATATTTTCTGCGACACACCACGCATGGAAAGCGGATTCAATGTGCCGCCCATTGCCGATGACATCGTCGAAGCCCGCGTCTTTCTCCGTGTCTTGCGTTACCATTTGTTCCAGCGGACTTTGTTTTCAACGGTGGCTTTGACCTGCGACGGCACTTCGGCATCCGGGCTCGCGTAGCCCAGGATGACCAGCGTGGGGAGATACCAGCCGTCGGGGATTTTCAGAAATTCCTTGATCTGCTCCGGTTCCTTCCTGACGGGGATATGGACGACGGAGCCAAGCCCCTCCGCCGTCGCCGCGAGCAGCATGTTTTCCACCAGCGCCCACGTCGCACCGTAGTCCATCAGGCCATAGCCGTTTTTGTCGTTCTCGAAGGCGTACTTCTACTTGAAGAGCGGCAGGATCACGCAGGCGGATTCCTCGATCATGCGGCGTTGCCGGGGATAGGCGATCTTGAACATTTCCTGCTGCGGCGTTTTCGGTTCCGTGATCCGGCAGGGATAGGGCTTGATGATTTTTGCCAGATCCAGAATGAGGGGCTTCTCCGTCAGCGTCAGCAGTTCCCACCGTCTTTGGTGGTTAGAGGACGGCGCTTTCAGGCCGGCGCCCAGGATCCGCTCCAAAATTTCTCTGGGAATTTCCCGATCCTCAAACTGCCGGATGCTTCTCCTCCTGTTGACGACCTCATAGAATTCCATCTTTACGTTTCCTCCGTTTCCCGATTGACAAGTTCCGTCAGGTTCTTCGTAAATGTCCGCGACAAGTCGATCAGCAGCTTCTGTTCTTCCGGCGAAAACATGGACATCGCCGCGTCCTCCGCCCATGTAATGTGCCGCACGACCTCCCCGCAGTAAGAGCGTCCCGCATCCGTCATGTGCACGATCTTCGTCCGCTTGTTCTCCGGGATCTCCTCAACGGCGACATAGTCGTCTTCCAAGAGATGTTTGACGATGAGACTGACCGTTTGCTTGGACTGGAACGTCCGATCGCATATTTCACGCTGCGTGAGCCCGCTCTTCGCATAAAACAGGGCATTGACCACCAGCAGCGTCTTCATCATCATTCCGTGGCGCTTCGCGTAGTCGTCGTACAAGGCGAACTGCTCGTCCCGGAACTTGCAATAGAGATACGCGTTTTTCTTGTCTTCTTTTTTCATTTCATCACCTGAAAGTCAATTCTCATACGGTCAATTAATTGACCATATCGTAGCGGAAGTTTTCTCAAAAATCAAGAAGCGAAACATAAAAACAGCCACGATAAACGCGGTCTCCCCAAAAAACTGCCTCCCGAACAATGAGCACTGAATAAAAAGCCCTTCCGTCGTAAAATAAAATTACGGCAGGAGGGCTTTCGCACGACGAGAAAATGGTTCGGGAATTTCACGTCCGTACACGTGCAAAACAGAACCTGATTTTGCGTTTTCTCGTCCCCGTTGATCATATGCTCATCTCCATTGCGTTCAGGACTTGCGGCCAGTCAAAACCACTTCGCCTCTTCGTCGGGAAAGAGCGGCCTTTCTCCGTTTCGATAGGGATCGTACCGGTTTTTGTTGCAGCCGAACTCCTTCAAAAAAGCGATTTTGTTCCCCGGCGACCACTCGATGAGAGACATTCCCTCAAATTCTTCGACCTTGCCGCCGGCCATTTCATCTTTGAAATCCCATTCGACGACCGTTGTGGCGCCGCTGTGAAAATATCGCTTGATATCCCACCGCAGGACGCGCCCGCGCGTGTTCCACTCGCGGAACCATTTTCCGATCTTTTCGAGGCCTTCATACTGAGGCCCCCAGCTTTCGATGTAAAGGGCGTCTTCCTCAAATACCGCACCGATCCCGGAATCGTCCTTTCGAAGCCACATAGCAAACCAGCGTTCGACTGTTTTTTCTCTTTTGTCGTTCGTCATGCTTATACCGCACCTCCGGCAATACTTTTATCTAGCCCATTGAACAACGAAGTTCCGTCATTGCCAGTCCAACGGAGCCGACAGCTCTAATTGCTGCCCAAAGAGGCAATTTAGGAGAGCGCGTTACAGACAAGCGTCTCCCACGATAGCAGCGCCACGGTCTCCATGTGCATCGACTGTGTTATGTGACGACAATTCGTCAGACTCGTGCGGTGAGTGGCGACAACGTTTCATTTCAAGTTTAGTATCGTCTTTCGCATTTCTAACAAAAGAGTCTATGCAATTCGACAGGGTTCACACCTCAGCGCCCGAGCCGTTAACTCTACGGTGGCACTGGAAACACCAAATTCTTTCACCTGATGTGCGATTCCAAACTTTGAGAAGTACTCTTTTACCACTCCATAGCCATAACAATCCCCTATACCCGCTGCCAGAGCAGCATATTATTTTCAAACAAATAATTCAGTCTGCCGGTGTCTTTCAGCCATGTAAGATATGAGCGCACCGTACTTCCAATCAGAACATACTGCTCAAAGTTCATACTCAAACCGTAGTTGTCAAAAAGCTCTTTCAGGATTGACTCAAAGCAGAGCGGCTGCTGACAGACATCGATAATCTTTTCTGCAATTTCCAACACTTTATTGATGTTGTACTGAGCAAGGCTGGCAATCTCCTCAGAGGCAGCGGCATGAGACGGAACAAACATTCTTGCCTGCATAGTTTTTACCATCTCAAGCGTCTTTAGATATGCATCAATATCATAGATAAAGTTAATTTGATACTTGTCTAGCGTTTCGCGGCTGGATAAGCAGTCGGCCAGATAGACCACATCATCCGGTGTGCGAAAGCCCACCATATCGAAAAAATGCCCCGGTAACGGGATAATTTCAAAACCCTCCGGTATAGATTCCGACGTCAGTTCCTGTGCGTCGCTCTCTTGAGCCATGAGAAATTTATGGCGCAGTTCCTTACACGGGAAACCGCCATACAAAAAGGAAGGTTCAAGGATAGGATGGCGGGTAAATGCACAGTCAATCCTCGGAGCATAGATCTTACACCCGGTCTGTCTCTGTAAATACTGATTGCCACCGATATGGTCTGCATTGGCATGCGTATTATAAATCGCGGTAAGCTGCCATCCGTTGGCATCGAGAAGCTGTCGGACTTTTCTTCCGGCATCCTTATCGTTTCCGCTGTCTATCAAGCAAATATTGTGGTCGTTTAGTTTTATCAGCCCGATTTTCGCCGGACTCTGGATGTAATAATTCCGCTCAGAAACTTGTATCAACTCATACATTGGTCATTCCTCCATGAGCAATTCGGATAAATAATAATATTGTAAGCAGAGCAATGTACAGAGAGACGGATAGATAAATCCCGATTTGTTTAATTCTTCCAAGCGTTTTTCTTTTCGGCAGCGATCGCTCCTACTATTACAATCTCAATCGCCACACTGACGTGAACATGCCTCTCCAGCTTCTTTACCATGTTCTGACCATGCAATCTTCCCAAACGTGAAATGCTCCGAATAGTGTATAAAATGCAGGATCTCGATCAGTTCGACCTTACGAGGCTCACGACGGTTTCAACATGGCACGTCTGTGGGAACATGTCGAAGACTCTGAGACTGTCCATGTCGAGGGCATAGCCGGCGTCGCGCAGGAGGACGGCGTCGCGGGCGAGGGTGGCGGGGTTGCAGGAGATGTAGAGGACGCGCGGCACGCGGCTGGCGGCGATGGTCTGAATGAGGCTTTTGCCGCAGCCAGCGCGGGGCGGATCGACGACGACGCAGTCGATGCCTTCGAGGTCTGCGGGAGCGACGACGTTTTCCGCCGCGCCTTGAAGCACGGTCAGTCCTTCGATCCGGTTGAGCTCGCCGTTTTCCCGGGCCAGCGTGGCGGCAGAGGGCCATACTTCGACCGCCCTGATGGTCTTCGCTTTCCGAGACAGAAACGCCGTCAGCGCGCCGACGCCGCAGTAGAGTTCGAGCAGGTTCTGCCCTTCCACCAGGCTGGCGGCATACGTAAAGAGCTGCTCCGCCTGCTCCGAGTTCGCCTGGAAGAACGACGTGCCGTCGTAATCCAGCCTGAAGTTTCCGAGCCGCTCCGTCAGGCGGTCTTCGCCTTTGACGAGCACGGACTCTGCGCCGATGATGACGTTGCCCTCGTCGGGATTAACGTTGACGACGAGTCCGCGCAGTTCCGGAAAGCGCTCTTTGAGGTGATCGTAGAGCCGTTCGAGCGACTCGAGCGCGCCGCCTTCGGGACGGGCGGCGCCGACGAGGATCAGCAGGAGTTCCTCGCCGTCGCGGGCGCTGCGGATGACGACGTGCCGCAGCCAGCCGCTGTTGCTCTTTTCGTCGTAGCAGCAGAAGCGGCCGTAATTGATCATGTTCTTGACGACGGCGTACAGCTTGTTGGCGCGGTCGCAGATAACGGGGCAGCGGTCGACGGGAACGATCTCGTGCGAGCCGCGTTTGAAAAAGCCGACGTCGCCGGCGCGTCCCCGGGCGCGCACGGGAAAGGACGCTTTGTTGCGGTAGCGCCATTCGCTGCGGGACGGCACGCAGGGGATCTCGCCGTCGATCTCGAAACCGCCGATGCGGCGCAGGGCGTCGGCGGCCAACGACGACTTGACGGCGCACTGCAGCCGGTATTCGGCGTGCTGGAGCTGACAGCCGCCGCAGCTGCGGTACCAGCGGCAGGGCGGCTCGCGGCGCTCCGGACTGGCTTCCACGACGCGCTCGACGCGCGCCTGAATGTAGCTTTTCTTTTCCTGCCGCACGGCGATGACCGCCGTTTCCCCCGGCAGCGCCCCCTCCACGAACGCGGTCCGCCCGTCGGCGGCCCGGCCGATCCCCTGACCGGCGGAGTTCATTCTGTCGATATAAAGTTGTTCCATCGTGGAACCTCCCTTGTTCTCTTTTCTTTCGCCCATTATACCCGTTCCTTCAGGAATATTCTCCCGGCCGATGCGCGCACGGCACAAAAAATCCTCCGCCCGAAACAGAGCGGAGGATTTTCTATTTCTGTACCCGGAACTTACTGCATATGAGCGGGAGCGTCCTTGAACATGCTGTAGCCTTCGTCGAAGGCCTTGGAGTTCAATTCCTCCGTGCCCTTGGGGACACGGTCGAGCATGGCCTTGCGGACGGCTTCGGGCTTCATCATGCCCTCGAGCTCAAGCACGCGGGCGACCATGCCGAGAGCGACCATGTTGGTGACGATCTCGCGGCCAATCTTGTCGCGGGCCGTCTGGATGATGGGAAGCTGATAGATGTTCGCGTCCACCACCGGCACCTCCTCGACGGCAAAGCTGTCGAGAATCAAACGGCCGCCGTGCTTCACCTCGCCGGCGTACTTATCGGCGGCGCCGCCGGTCAAACAGATCATCAGATCGGGATTGATAGGCTTGGGGTAATCGATGGGTTCGTCGGAGATCACGACTTCGGCCTTCGCCGAGCCGCCGCGGGCCGCGGGGCCGTAGCTCTGCGTCTGCACGGCGTAAAGGCCGTCGCAGAAAATAGAAGCGGCTTCGCCGACCATGATGGCCGCGGTGATGACGCCCTGACCGCCGGAACCGGCCAGACAGATTTCAAAACGTTTGGACATGGAAGCGCCTCCTACTTAGCCATAACGCGCTCAAGAAGAGCCTTGTACTGATCGGTGTACTCGGCGCGCTCGGTGTCGACGAACACGCCCGTCACGATCTTGCCCTGGAGTTCTTCGGGCGACATCTCGGCGGCCTTCTTGGCAGGCACGAGATGCTGCTTGAGGTACTCGATGTTGACGATGGGAGTTTTCAGTTTGTTGTAGCGGCCGTACTGGGTATGACAGAAACCGGCCACTTCGACCACGGAGAAGCCGTGATGTTTCACGGCCAGCGTGATCGTCTTTTCGACGTCGCGCGGATTGGCCACGCAGGTTCGGGCCACGAAGGTCGCGCCGGCGCCGGCCGCCAGCTTGCAGATGTCGAAGGAGGGATCGGTGACGCCGTAAGGGGCCGTCTTGGCGATGGCGCCGATCGGCGTCGTCGGCGACATTTGGCCGCCGGTCATGCCGTAGATGTTGTTGTTCATGACGATGGCGGTGATGTCGATGTTGCGGCGGCAGGCGTGGATAAAGTGGTTTCCGCCGATGGCGCTACAGTCACCGTCGCCCATGACGTCGATGACGGTGAGCTGCGGCTTGGCCATCTTGATGCCGGTGGCATAGGCCAGCGAACGGCCGTGAGTGGTGTGCAGCGTGCAGGCGTTGACGTAGCCGGGAAGGCGGCTGGAGCAGCCGATGCCGGACGCGAAAACGGTCTGGGTAGGATCAAGCTTCAGATCGACGACGGCCCGCAGGAGCGCGTTGAGAATGATCCCGTGGCCGCAGCCGGGGCACCACATATGAGGGAAAAAGCGAGGGCGCATCCATTCAAAGACTTCTTTGCTGGGCATCTTATTTGGCCTCCTCGACGATCTTGTTGAAAATTTCGGTGGGCTGGAAGAGCTCGCCGTCCACACGATTCAGCGGCACAACACGGGCCTTGCCGTGAACGGCGCGCTCGACTTCAAGCACCATTTGGCCGCAGTTCAGTTCGGGCACGATGATGGTCTTGACGCGGCGGGCCAGGCGCTCCAGTTCCTTATCGGCGAAAGGCCACAGGGTGATGGGACGGAAATGCCCGACTTTGACGCCTTGCGCGCGGGCGTCGCGCACGGCGCGGATGCTGGAACGGGAAACGCTGCCGTAGGAGACTACCAGGATTTCGGCGTCTTCCGCCTCGACGGTATCGAATTTGACGATGTCGTCGCGGAAACGTTCGATCTTGCGCATCAGACGGCGCATTTTCTTGTCGATGTCGCCGGGATCGGTCGTGGGGAATCCCCAATCGTTATGGGTCAGCCCCGTCACATGCCAGCGATAACCGTCGCCAAAGCCGGCCATGGGCGGAACGTCGTCTTCGGGATCGGCCTGGTAAGGCACGAAGTGTTCCGCATCGACGGACGGCTTTTTACGGTCGAAAACCTTCAGACTCCCGGGCTCGGGCACGACGAACTTTTCCCTCATATGGCCGATCTCGGCGTCGCTCATGATAAGAACGGGCTGGCGAAAACGCTCCGCCAGGTTGAACGCCTCGACCGTCAACGTATAGCACTCTTCCACCGAAGCGGGCGCCAGGGCGATCGTGCCATGGTCGCCATGCGTGCCCCAGCGGGCCTGCATGACGTCCTGCTGGGCGCCTTGCGTGGGAAGTCCCGTGGAAGGGCCGCCGCGCATGACGTCGACGACCACCAGGGGAATTTCGGCCTCGTAAGCCAGCCCGAGGTTTTCCTGTTTCAGCGTGAAGCCCGGGCCGGAACTGGCCGTCATGGACTTGACGCCGGCAATGGAAGCGCCGATCGCGCAACCGCAAGCGCCAAGTTCGTCTTCCATTTGCTGGAAGACGCCGCCGACCTTGGGCAGTTCGACCGCCATGGTCTCCATGACTTCCGTCGAAGGGGTGATCGGATAGCCCGCGTAGAATTTGCATCCCGCCGCCAGCGCGCCAAACGCGACGGCTTCGTTGCCCTGCCAGAATTTGATCTCAGCCATTATTTCGTCCCATCCTCTCGCACGGTGATCGCAAGATCGGGGCAGATATTTTCGCATGATCTGCAACCGATGCACTCTTCCGGATGTACAGCCTCGGACTTCACTCTGTCGTTCAGGGCAAGAACTTTCTTGGGGCAAACGGAAACGCACAAACCGCATCCCTTGCACCAAGTTTTGTTGATAGATACATCAAACTTCTTGGCCAACACCTTCACCTCCAGAAAAAATAAAAAAGCTTCCCCCGTTTACAACAAAAAACAAAATCTATAAAGAACGGCCGAGGCCGGGTTCGCGCAGATAGCGAGCCCGCAGCTCGTCCGGCTTTATACTTGTATGAAGACGCTCCAACGCCAGCGCGGCTTGCGCCGCGCCGCTCGGGTTTGCAATGTGCTGTACGCCCTCGCGGGACGATGCGGCAAACAAGCGCGCATCTTTTACCGACCACATCTCAAAATCATGCGAAATCTCATGCAGTTCCGATAAAAGTTCCTCGTATGCGCGCTCTTTTTCAACCAGCACAGGGCGACCGTCCCTGTAAGCGCTCGAAAAAGCCAGCTCGCGCGACGCGGCGATCAACGGCGCCTTCACGCCGCGATCCCAACCCGGGCAGGAACGGAGCACCGCCTCCAAGCTGCTCAGCGGCACCACTTCGATGCCAAGGGCAAAAGCCAGGCCGGCAGCGTAAGCCATGCCGATGCGGATGCCGGTAAAATAACCGGGACCGACCGTCGCCGCGACGCACGTCACGTTCCGTACGTTCAGCCCGCACCCGGCCAGCAGTTCCGCCGCCAGAAGGGGCAGACGGGCCGCCTGTGCGCGGCCAAGGTCGAGATTGCGCTCACCGGCGATCTTTCCGTCAACGGCCAGTCCCAGACAGGACCAGCGGTTGGAACAATCTATGGATAAGAGGACGTCGCTCATGAACACGCCTTCTCCAGTTGCGCCAAAGCGTTCCGCGCCGTTTTGCCCGCAGCGCCGACGCAGAAGCAACGTTTTTCGCCCGCGGCAGACACAGACATCTCGCAACGCCAGACGTCTTCGAAATCGGCGCGGGCAAGGCGCTCGGGCCACTCGATAATCAGCACCCAGCCGTTGTCAAGATACTCGTCGAAGCCAAGGTCCCGGCCGTCGACGTGCTCAAGACGGTACAGGTCGGCATGCGCGACCGGGATCCGCGCCCGCGCGTACTCGTTGACCAACGCGAAAGACGGGCTGCAGGTCCGCTTCCAGCCCAGCGCGCGGCACAGTTCGCGCACCAGCGTCGTCTTTCCGGCGCCCAGCTCCCCTCTCATCAACAGCGTCATGCCGGGGCGCAGGACGGCGGCGATTTTTTCTCCCAACGCCCGCGTGTCGTCAAGCCCGTCGAGCGAAAAACAGCTTCGTCCGTCCGGCTCTTTTTTTATCGTCAGCACGCTCCGTTCAGCTCCTTCAAAATCGCCGGCAGATGATCGGACACTTCGTGAGCCAGCACGCCGTCTTGCCCTTTCATACGGCCCAGAGCCTCTCCGGCCGCGCCGTGGCACCATGCGCCCAACGCCAGCGCCTTTTCCGCGGGAACTCCCGCGGCCAGCAGGGCCGCGCAAGCGCCCGCAAGCACGTCGCCCGACCCCGGCACGGACAAGGTTCGGTCCCCGCGCGACACGATCCACGGCGTTTGCTCCGGGCCGGCGACGAGCGAGCGGTACCCTTTCAAAAGTACGGGACCATATTGCCGCGCCACATCACCGGCTGCCTCGAAGCGGTTCCGCACGGGCAATCGCTCGCCGAGGAGCGCCGCCGCTTCGCCCTCGTGAGGCGTCAGACAGCATCGCGCGGGTTTTATATCATCTTTGCCCAGCCAGTACAGGCCGTCGCCGTCCCACAGGGACGGGCCGTCCCATTGCGCGCCAATCCAGCACAGCTCGCGGGCGCGGTCGTCGCGGTCAAGCCCCGAACCGATCAAAAGCGTTGCGCAGCGGGGACGCCATTTCCGCATGACCGCCTCAAGAGAGCCCGGAGTGTCCAGCGGTTCGGCGATCGCTTCCGGAAGCGACGCGGCGAGAACATCCAGAACTTCCGGAACCGAGGCCAGCACCACCAGCCCCGCACCGGCGCGCAAAGCGCCGCGCGCCGCCAGAAGCGCTGCGCCGCGATAGCGCTTCGAGCCGGCGACGAGCAGCACGCCGCCGCGGCGGCCTTTGTGATCGTCGCTCCGGCGACGGGGAAGAAAACTTCGCACGTCGCCCTCTTCCAGCTCCAGCGCGTCGGGAACTCCCAGCAGCGGCGCGGAATTCTCGCCCAGCGGGATCAGAACCGTCTCTCCCGCCAGCGCCGCGCCGTACCCTGTCGCCATCGGCAGCTTCCGGCCGCCGGCCGTGCAGGTCCACTGCGCTTCAATGCCCTCGCCGCCTTCCGTGCCGCTGGGAATGTCCACCGCCAGCACATGACGGCCAAAGCGATGCCGGTTGACCGCCGCGATCAAACGGGCCGTTTCGCCGCGAGGCGCGCCCGCCGCGCCGGTGCCCAAAAGCGCGTCGATCACAAGATCGTGCGAATCCAAAAGCTCTGTTAACGCCGCTTCGTCAAGGGTACGACTTTCAACGACCGGCACCGGCATCTTCCCGAGCTTCGTCAGATTGACGGCGGCGTCGCCCTGAGAGCGGGAAGCCGCGTGGCTGAGGAGCACCGTCACTTTCCAGCCGCGTTCCATCAGAAGCCGGGCAACCACGAAACCGTCGCCGCCGTTGTTCCCGGCCCCCGCCAAAACCAGCGCCGAATGAAAACGCGGCCGTTTCAGGATAAAATCGACAATGCCGCGGCCGACGCGCTCCATCAACTCCAGTCCCGGCACGCCGGACTCGATCAGCCGCGCGTCAAGGGATCTCACCTTTTCGTTCGCGTACCACGGGATCACGGCCATCAGACTCCTTCCGTCTCGCAGATCACCACGGCGGCCGCGATACCGCCGTCATGGCTGAGCGAAAGATGAAAACGCGCGCGGCGGTAGGGCTCCAGCGCCGGCGTCCGCGGATCGAGAACGAGAAAAGGGCGACCGTTCCCGTCATGACGTACGCTCACGCTGTGAAGCCCCAGCTTCGCCAATCCCAAACCGGTCGCTTTGGCAAAGGCCTCTTTCGCCGCGTACGCCGCGGCAAGATGACAGTCTCGCGTTTTTTTCCCCGCCGCGTAAGACAACTCCGCCTCGGTAAAAACCCTCCGGCAAAAAGCTTCGCTTTCGCACGCTTTCCGCATGCGCTCCACACTGCAGAGATCCATCCCGACACCGGTAATCATGTTCTCACCGCCTTATACTATACCGCTCCGCACCATTTTACAACAGTTTCAACTTTAAAAAAATAATTTGGAACTGTATTAGAATCATCAAGACAGAAATTCAATCTATATTTTTTTCTACAAAAAAAGAGCATCTTGAAAAGATGCTCTCGAAATCATGGTAGGTGATACAAGAATCGAACTTGTGACCTCTTCCGTGTCAGGGAAGCGCTCTTCCTCTGAGCTAATCACCCTTATCGGGGCGTACGAACAACAGATGGTGGGTGATACAAGAATCGAACTTGTGACCTCTTCCGTGTCAGGGAAGCGCTCTTCCTCTGAGCTAATCACCCGATTACGCCGAACATGAGGAATTCTACTCTCTCCGCCCGCTTCTGTCAACCCTGAAAAGAGCTTCGCCTCGGGCATCCTGTAGTGTTACAAATGAAGTGAGACTGAAGCAGATATACAAAAGCGGTTGGTTCCTTTAGAATGTAAGTCACCACAA
>PPYE01758854.1_pt1 | contig 27272 bp, 21 predicted proteins | sample 1559881 | NCBI WGS metagenome assembly PPYE01 (sample SAMN08240022, study PRJNA423297) | Human gut metagenome, whole genome shotgun sequencing project. | reverse complement strand
TACCTACTTTTTTATTGAAAAAATAAAAATCTTATTAACAAATACATTTTCTACTCCGTTATATATTCACACAGAATAGATTGCAAATAAGTTTTTCAGCAAATTAAAAAAGTATTCTATAATATATACTAAAAAATTTATTTCAATACCTCTACACAGCCAAAACCCAAATTGATTTTTTCACCCAGTCCGGTATTATAAATAAGCCGATGCAATGTTGGATGCAACGTCAAACGAAATTTATACATATAACCAATAATTTTTGTCTCGTCTGGTGTAAATCGTTTAATAAAAATGCCTTTCCGCTTGGGTGGTGTTATCAGTTCAAAACCAAATTGCAAATTATGCGGGAACTCCTTCCGATAGAAATATTCGTATTTTTCAAGAATAGTATCGAGCAATATATCCTGATATTCCGGAGAATCAGGCCCTATATATTCTATACTTCTATTAGGACGGACGTTTGCAAAAACAATAGGAGACAACGACAGATAATCCATTGTTTGCTTATAATCGGGATCCTCTATCTCCATTATTTCATCTACAACAAACTCAACCTTAGAATGCCGGTCACCTATCAACAAATCTTGTCCTAAAAATATCTGCTCTACCAGTTCCCTTGTTCCTCGGACAGGAAGAAAAGATATCCACAGCTGCACCCTACGAGCCAAAATACAAAGCCTGTCTACCTCGACCTTAATGCGAGGAATATAAAAATTAGAAATAGAAAAAAGCCTGTACCTTGAACTCAAATCCGATATAAATCCATTTTGCTGCAACCACTCAACATATAACCCCATATTATCGGTCAATTTTCGGTGTATACAAGACGATAATTCGTACTGATAACTCACTGGCAGCACATTTCCAAAACTCTCCGGTTTTACCGATAGTATTAATTTAAATCGCATATCCGCACATATTTGCAATAAAACTCAAAACTCTATTTATACTACTCTACACTTTTAATATATAGACTAAACTCACACTTAAAGCATATATCAATTCTATTTACACCACCAACTTACTACACAACTATAAACTCTCAAAAAAACGGAATGTGTTTTTCAGATTTATCCATAATAAACTTACTGTGCCCGGTAATACAAAGTAGAGCTATTCTCCTCTCTAAATACCTTTCGGGCTGCCCGACACAGATCCTGAGGTGTAATATCCCAATATTTTTTTACCTCTTCGTTAATATCTTCCGCCTGGCCTATCAACTCATGATAAGCCAGATTTGTCGCTTTGTTCAAATAGTTTATATTTGAAAACAAATGATTCGACTCAAACTTATTAACGACCTTTTCCAGTTCTTGCTTTTCTATAGTTTCTTCCATCAAAGCCGATACTTCTCTTTTTATGGCTTCATCAGCATCTTCCATGGTTATACCTTTATTCAGTCGACCTGTCACCACAAAAAGACCGGCATCGATATCTCCCGTTATACTCGCATCGATATCCGAAAACATCTTCCTCTCCATTACCAGATGCCGATACAATCGTGACGACCGACCATTAGACAAAATATCAGATAACAAATCATACGAATGATATTCCTTATCAGTACGACGGCACATATGCCAAGCCTTTGTTATGGCATCTAATGGGACAGACCTGTAAACCTCCAGAAACCGGGATTCCTTTTGTTCCGGCTCCTCCGGCAAATTTCGGGCAGCAATATTCCTTTTAGGAATAGATCCAAACCACTTTTCTGTCAATCGGACTGCATCTTCAAATGAAATATTCCCCGCAATAGACAATATTGCGTTATTAGGAGCATAATGCTTATAAAAAAACGTCTTAACGTCTTCTAACGTGGCATTTTCTATATGGCTGATTTCTTTTCCTATGGTAGGCCAACGATACGGATGCACTTTATATGCCATAGGGCGTAAAAGCATATAAGTATCGCCATAAGGTTGATTCAAATTTCTCTGTTTAAATTCTTCACAAACAACTTGCTTTTGTACGGACAAGCTCTTTTCAGAAAAATTAAGCTCCAACATTCTATCCGACTCCAGCCAAAATGCAGTTTCCACATTTTGCCGGGGAACTACACTATAATAATTAGTAATATCGTTACTTGTCCAAGCATTGTTTTCCCCTCCGGCTTTCTGCAAAGGAGTGTCAAAATCCGGAATATTGACCGACCCTCCAAACATCAAATGCTCGAACAAATGGGCAAATCCGGTTTGTGAAGGCTCCTCATCTTTTGAGCCGACATCATATATGATATTTAAAGCCACCATTTGCGTACTATTATCAAAATGATGCAGCATCTTCAATCCATTCGGCAATAAATATCGACTTACCTCAATCACTTCTCTACAATTTTCAATGTCATTTTAATATCATCTTTGGGCCTGTCCGACCTATCGGTCGAGACCTTTTGTATTCTGTCTATCACATCAAGACCATCAACAACCTCCCCAAAGACCGTATATTCCCCATCGAGATGAGGCGCACCTCCTATCGTTGTATAAGCTTCACGCTGTTCCGCCGTCAACTGTACTGGTCCGCTTTCCTTCATCTCCAACTGGGTCTGAGCTATCAATTTTTCCTGTAACTCGTACAATCCCTCTTTATCCCGATTTTTACGCAACTGCATTACTTCCGCCCGATGCTCTCCCACCAAACGTTCGAATATTTTTTGCTCCTTTTGTTTCGTCATACGATTCTCCAAAGATGCAATCTGACCCGAAGAAATAACCGTACCCGTTACAATATAAAACTGAGAACCGGACGACTCCTTCTGCGGGTTTACCTCATCCCCAGTACGAGCAGCAGCCAAAGCTCCTTTTTTATGAAAATGTGCCGGATATACAATCTCTGCCGGTATCGTATATCCCATATCTCCAGTACCCAGTTGCTTCCCAGCCGGAGCATTTTTTGATGTCGGATCTCCACCCTGTATCATAAAATTTTCTATAACCCTATGAAACAATGTACCATTATAAGTCCCCTCTTTTACCAGTTTCAAAAAATTGTCTCTATGACGGGGTGTATCATCGTATAATTTAAGTGTTATATCACCAAATCGCGTCTCTATAACGACATACGTATCTTTCTCTTTATTTTGAGCTGTACAACTTGTCATAAAAAATATCAGTATAATAAAAAAAACAGTATAATATGATTTTATCATTTATTCAAATATTCAAACAATAATTATATGTGCAAAGATAATAAATCATAAATGAAAATAGAGCCCGCAAATAGCTTATTTTCCCTCATATCCATCTCAAAACCTAAATATCGGTCTTATGAAAATAACAATACCCGTCCTTACAACAAAAGACTGACTGCATATATACATTATTACCCTTTATTAACTACCTAATTACTCTGTTTACAATATTTTGGTTTAAAGATAATTATTTATCGCTGAACAAAAGCAAAAAGGCTGCATAATAACAAAATGCAACCTTTTTTCACACAAATATATTGAATCATCACTTATCCTTATCAGGTCCCACTACAATTAAAGCTTCCGATTCGGGACTCGTAGCATATTGTTTAAAGTTATCTGCATACTTTGAAGCAAGCTCTTTTGCCTTCTTTTCCCATTCCGCAACATCTTTATATGTATTTCTCGGGTCCAATATATTTTTATCTACTCCCGGCAACTCGACAGGTATAGTCAAGTTGAGTACAGGCAGATAATGTGTCGGAGTCTTATCTATATCACCTGACAAAATCGCATCGATAATAGCCCGAGTTGTTTTAATAGATATACGTTTTCCCGTTCCGTTCCAGCCCGTATTCACCAAATATGCTTTACAGTGATGATCTCTCATTTTCCGGGCCAATACTGCAGCATACATCATCGGATGTACTGTAAGAAATGCTTCGCCAAAGGCCGGAGAAAATGAAGGAACAGGTTCCGTAATACCTCGTTCAGTCCCAGCCAGTTTAGACGTATAGCCACTAATAAAATGATACTGAGCCTGCCTCTCATCCAAAATAGCCACAGGAGGCAACACTCCGTAAGCATCTGCCGACAAATATATAACTTTTGAAGCATGCCCGGCACGAGACGGTTCTACAATATTATCGATATGATAAATGGGATAACTCACCCGTGTATTCTCCGTAATCGAAGCATCAGCAAAATCTATACTTCCGTCCTTACGTACCACAACATTCTCCAATAAAGCATCACGGCGTATGGCATCCCATATTTCAGGTTCATTTTCTTTACTCAAATTGATAACTTTGGCATAGCATCCTCCTTCAAAATTAAATACACCATTATCATCCCAACCATGCTCGTCATCACCAATTAAAAGCCGTTTAGGGTCTGTCGACAAAGTTGTCTTCCCCGTTCCCGACAATCCGAAAAACAGTGCAACATCCCCATTAATACCTACATTGGCAGAACAATGCATCGATGCAATACCTTTCAACGGCAGATAATAGTTCATCATGCTGAACATCCCTTTTTTCATCTCACCACCATACCAAGTTCCACCGATAATCTGCATCCTTTCAGTCAGATTGAATACCACAAACACCTCAGAATTCAGCCCCTGCTCTTTCCACTTAGGATTAGTAACTTTCGAACCATTCATTACCACAAAATCAGGCTCCCCAAAATTTTTTAATTCTTCATCTGTAGGACGAATAAACATATTCTTCACAAAGTGAGCTTGCCAAGCCACTTCCATAATAAAACGAACTTTCAATCTCGTATCCTTATTCGCACCACAAAATGCATCGACTACATACAATCGGTCTTTATTAGAAAGTTCATTTATAACCAACTCTTTCAAATCATTCCATACTTCAGTAGTCATGGCACGATTAACTTTGCCGTCCCACCACACTGTACTTTCAGTCTTTGCGTCCTTAACAATATACTTATCTTTAGGAGAGCGCCCCGTAAACTTCCCGGTTTTCACTGCCACTGCACCCGTATTGGTAACCACTGCCTCATCAAAACCACTCAAAGACGGGTCTGTCTCATATTTGAACAAATCATCATACGACGGATTATAAACAATCTCCTTCACCCCACGAATGCCATAACGGCCTAAATCTATCTGTACCATATTGAAATATTAATTATACATTTTACCATACCATCTTAAAACACTCGGCAGATACATTTGTTTATCACATCAATGGTAATAAAACTAAAAAGCAACATCCAAGAATCTGTTTAAATATCATCCAAGCCGATTTCAAAATTTATTTTGAAGAAGTTTTCATGTTTTTATAAGGATAATAACAGGCTATTTGACAAATGAAAACAAATACCCCCCAAGAAAATGCAAAGTAGACCAAACTTGAATCTACCTTATATTGGAAAATTCAAGCAAGTTTTAAAACATTTAATATAGAAAATGATATAAACAAATTAGTAATTAAGCTACAAATAATGTATTTTTAGGACGTTATTTTCAATCCGGTTAGGAAAAACAAAAAACGATTTTTCATATAATCATACAAATTCTAAAAATTGTCTTATTGTTTTGGGGTCAGCTATCAAAAAAAATATTTTTATAAAACTTAAATCATGAAAAATAAAGTATTAAGTCTACTTACGGCTTCACTGCTATTTACATCAGTCATAGCACAGCAAGCCTACGAACCAACTCAAGAAAATCTGAAAACCAGAAAAGAATTTCAAGATGACAAGTTTGGAATCTTTATTCACTATGGTATATACAGTATGCTGAGTGACGGAGAATGGGTTCTGCATACTTGGAATCTTAAACATAAAGAATATGCCAAACTTGCAGGAGGATTTTGTCCTTCAAAATTCAACGCTGCCGAGTGGGTTGCAGCCATCAAAGCCTCGGGAGCAAAATATATATGCTTCACTACACGTCATCACGACGGGTTTTCAATGTTCGATAGCCAATATAGTAACTACAATATAGTGAAATCTACCCCATTCAATCGGGATATTGTAAAAGAGTTGACGGACGAATGCCACAAACAAAATATTAAAGTACATTTCTATTATTCCCACCTCGATTGGGGACGAGACGATTATCCATTAGGAAGGACTGGGAGGAATACAGGACGCAAATTACAGGAGAACTGGGACAGCTACTATCGTTTCATGAATAACCAATTGACCGAATTACTAACACATTACGGACCAGTCAGAGCCATCTGGTTTGACGGTTGGTGGGATCAAGACCAAAAAAGCGGTTTTGATTGGCACCTGCCCCAACAATATGAAATGATACATAAACTCCAGCCCGCATGTCTCATTGGAAATAATCACCATCAACTTCCCTACCCCGGAGAAGATATCCAAATTTTTGAGAGAGACCTGCCAGGAGAAAATACCTTCGGTCTCTCAGGGCAAGCTATCGGACATCTACCTCTCGAAACCTGCGAAACCATGAATACATCTTGGGGATATAAAATCACCGACAACAACTACAAGTCTACAGAGGCTCTCATCCGCCTTTTAGTAAAAGCTGCCGGAAAAGATGCCAATCTACTCCTAAACATAGGGCCACAACCTGACGGCTGCATACCGGACACCTCGATAGAAAGACTAAAAAATATAGGTAAATGGCTGGAAAAAAATGGGGAAACAATCTACGGTACCCGTGGAGGAGTCGTACCGCCAAGAGATTGGGGTGTCACTACACAAAAAGATAACAAAATATACGTACATATACTCGACTGGAAAGATAAAGGTCTTTTCTTACCGATAACAGATATAAAAATAAAAAAAGCTTGTTTATTCAAAAACAAAGAAAATATTTCATTTTCACAAAACAAGCAAGGATTATTTTTACAATTACCGGAAGTTCCCACCGGAGTAGATTATATCGTAGAATTGCAACGGTAAGCCTAATTTATTAAATAACCGGATAAAAATTTTTATTCGAGAAAATACAGTAAAGAAATATTTATCCGGTTATCATCAAGTCTTACTTCATAATGACTACCCGTAAAATATGCGGAGTACGTATGCCCGGTTTTACCTCTCCACTGACGATATACTGCACATCTCCATCCGAGACCATACTTGTTGTCACTCCTATCGGATAAGGACTCTCTCCTATCTCTTCTATCGTATTTTTTCGCAAATCATACTTCAGAACTTTTCGGGAAAATCCCGGATGTGAAACACTTCCGGGTATGATACTTTCCACTCCGCCATAAAACAAGATATTATCTTCTTTATACGAAATCCCATTGCCGGCCATCACCGGAAAAGTGCCCTCCAATACACTCCAATTTTGAGTCTCCGGGTCATAACAATATCCCTCAGTATGCACTTCCAAACCTTTGCCTTCACCGAAACTGCGACCACCGAATAGATAGAGCTTTTCGTCATGTGGTACGCAAACACTATAGGCGAGTGTGGGCCCCGGCCAGCTCGGTAAAGCTTTCCAACCGTCGGATGGACGGGACATGTCCATTACAAAAAAGTGATGGCTAGATTGTTCTGGGCTCATACTTTCCTGTCCACCTGTCAAATAGATTTTCCCTTTTATCTGCCCCCCAGATAAATTCGATAATGGAACCGGCAACGAGGGATAATAGTCTTTGTTTATCTTTAACTTGCCTCCTCGCTCTGTGATTAGGAATACGTCTTTATAACAACTGTCGGCATTGTTTCCTCCGATGCAAAGTACTCCATCTTTTACCTGAAGGGAAAGACCGTAAGCCAAGGGCTTTTCTAAAAAGTCTTCGTAGACTTCCCATCGTCCCGTTACCTTGTCATAGCTGTAAAGGGTACTCCACCAGACTTTATGCCCACCATCCCATGGGTATTGTTCTGGGAAATTGGCCCCACCTGCTATAACCAATCGGTTACCGACAAGGCCACAGTAAGCTCCGGCCAGACCCTTGTTGGGAAACATCCCCGAGCTAGGGGGTAAAATCAACTCGTTATTCCAGTATAGCTCTATATTACCTCTGTCGTCTTTTCTTGAACAACTGTAATACAACATCGGTAATACTACTAATATCCAAAATCCATATTTCTTATTCAACACCATTTTTATGATTTAGTTAACACAAAAAGCTATATTTATGCAAATAACTCTTTTCAGTCCTTAAAGTTACAATAATAAAAAAACAAAAAAGAAAATGCATCACAAAAACCTGTCAAAACAACCTTTGTAACACATTTTCTTTCTTATACGAATCGAGTCAGTATAGTAAAACTATCCCTTTAGAATCTGACAATCATAAATAAAATCTTATTAATCAATCGGATTACAAGCAAATACCATCCCGAAATTACCCGCAGCATGACTACCGGTAAAAGTAAGCTCATAACCATCTATTGTCTTTGTATACATACCTTCAGCATTCGGATTCACTGTAAATCCCGCTGCAGCCAATTTAGAATAATATCCCGTAGCCATGGATGCATCACACTTATAATCAAAAAATCCAACGCTTTCCATGCCAAAAGTCTCGTTATACTGATGGAATTCGATATCTCCATCATACTTGGGGAAATTACCCATAAAAGGATGTTCTCCGACCAATTTTTCCCAAGTCATCTCAGTTGTAATTTCAATACCATCCTTTCCATCTTTATCATCATCGTCCTTAGAACAACCGACCGATACAAATGAAAACATTGCAATACAAAAGATTGCTGTAATTAACTTTTTCATAATTTATTATTTTTTATATATATTTGGTTAGAAACGAAATGAAAGACCTGCAGAAGCATAACCGATATCCCGGCCACCCTCAACATAAACTCCGACACTCCTACAAAAGTAATAACGCAAACCAGCCGTGGCAATAACTCCGACATTCGTATTCATCTTACTCTCTGAAATCATCTTTTCACCGCTTTCCTGATCTGTCGTCCGATTGCCGGTAACTCCCAAATCAATCATTACACGGGCATAAGCTTCAAAATTCCGACAAAGTGTCAGATGCCAACTCAACCCTGCACAAATATCAAACCTGTTACTGGATGTTTCCTTTGTCTTAAGACCATAACCATTATCCCATTGCCAATTATACCCATACTTGCTATAAGTAGCTCCAAACAGATAACCAATGCTTCCCAACTTACTAAAATCCATAAAACAGATATCGGTATAAATACTTATCGGTGGAATATACATCTTATAACCCGTACCATCATGTTTGATATTTCGTGACCAAGGGGCAATAGCCGGAGACACCCCCAGTTGTATAGTTCTCATATACTGAGGAAATACAACCTCATTTTTCATTCTCTTCCAAGATGACGACTTAGCACCACTGACAACTGTAATAGTCTCCTGTACTCCCTGTTGGTCTACTTTCATTTTTCCGGAAATTCTTTTCACCGGCACACTCCCATACTCTGTATCCCAAGCTTTTACAATTGTCATCATTCCCGTAAGCTCTTTTGCTTTTATACGTGTCGCAAATTCCTGATAATCATAAATTTTACTAAAATAATATGCCATTTGCTTTCTATTTGCTCCCTGCGCACCGAGAACATAAGGGCCGGAAACATATTCACTGGATACCCAAATAGCAATATCCTTATCTATACTGAAAAAATAACTTATGCTCTGTCGAACCGTCGTTATATTATTTACACGCTCTTGAGTGATAAAAAATGCAGAATAGACATCAATACCCCGTCCTTCATACTCTGCCCTGACCCAACGGATTTTCGGACCTCCGGCCATAAACCCCATTCCCTTGCACTTGCGCTTCACATATTTAAGGCTATCCATAACGACCAACGAATCAATATCTTCGCTGATATACCTAATCCTTTCTCCATTCGGGGTCTCACTTACTTCAAAAAAGGTCGGATCATTCACTATTGCCGACCTTAAATACCCCTTTATGACCATCCCTTTCGAATTATCATTCGCATTTGCAACTTTATTCAGATACAATATTACAGACACAGCCTCTTCCTTTTCCTTCTTCTTTCTGGCTGCCACTTCCGGCACAAAGAACGATGCAGTAAACGTTATCAGTAGCAATTTGACCAATAAACTTTTGTCCATATTCAATTTTTTTTAACTATACTCCGAGTTACCATTTACTACAACACACCCTATATGGCAAGATTAAGATTCGACAACTTATTTCAAATTTTCACCACACTATCTATCGCTAAAGAATATCAAAATATAATATATGTTAAGTTTTTTCTGGTAACTAATAACTCCAACAAATTTTATACAAAGAAACATATTTTTCCGATAAATTTTGTTACTAATTGCCTTTCTACTATATTTAAACTATATAAAATCTCATTTTCTCTTCAAAAATACTCACTTCAAATTGCTCCTCCATACAGAAATAAATGGCTCGACAGGTTTTGGACATTATCTGTCCGAAACCTGCCGAGCCGAAAACAATAACAAAAATAAAATTTGTTTCTATCTATGTTATTCAGAAAATATTACCAAGAAACATTATTCCTCTTCTGCCTCTTTCATATTATGGAAAACATTCTGAACATCCTCATCATCTTCAAACTTCTCAAGCAACTTTTCGATGGAAGCACGCTGTTCTTCTGTCACATCTTTTGTATCGTTCGGAATACGTTCAAACTCAGCACTTTCTATCTCAAAGCCATTTTCCTCAAGATACTTTTGTATATTACTGAACGATTCAAACTCACCGTACAATACAATTTCCTCTCCATCAGCCTCAAGTTCATCTACTCCATAGTCTATAAGTTCCAGTTCAAGATCTTCCAGAGAAACACCCTCTTTTGCTTTAATCTTGAACACACTTTTATGGTCAAAAAGGAATGATAAACTTCCACTGGTTCCCAGTGAACCTCCGAATTTATTGAAATAACTGCGCACATTTGCTACTGTACGGGTAGGATTATCAGTAGCAGTCTCGACAACGATAGCTATACCGAAAGGCCCATATCCCTCATAAACAATTTCCTTATAATCTCCCTCATCTTTTGAAGTAGCTTTTTTTATAGCCCGTTCTACATTTTCTTTAGGCATATTAGCCGCCTTGGCATTTTGCATAAGAACACGCAGACGCGGATTAGCATCGGGATCGGGGCCACTGGCCTTTACGGCAATCGAAATTTCTTTTCCTAATTTTGTAAATGTACGCGCCATATTTCCCCAGCGCTTCAACTTTCTGGCTTTACGATATTCAAACGCTCTTCCCATTGTTATATTCTTATTTCTATTTTGTTATAAATTAATTATCTGAGTTTTGCATTAAGCTTCTGTTGCAAATTATTGATAATACGACTCATAATAGAGTCTATTTGCTTATCATTCAAAGTTTTATTCTCATCTTGCAATATAAATGTCACGGCATACGACTTCTTACCCGCTTCCAAATTTTTACCTTCATAGACATCGAAAAGATATACTTCTTTCAAGAGTTTCCGTTCCGTTTCATAAGCCACTTTCTCAATCTCTACAAATGGTACAGATGCATCTACCAATAATGCTAAATCTCGTTTCACGGGCTGGAATTTAGGTATATCTGTATATAATACCTTATTATGAGCCGCTTCTTTCATCAACAATGTCCAATTGAGTTCTGCATAGAAAACATCATTATCTATATCAAAACCTTTCAATACCTTTTTCGCTACAATACCTATTACGGCTATTTGTTTACCATCACGAGTAGCAATATTCAAGGCTGCCGAAAACAAGTCTGTAGACACTTGAGTATATTGCAATCTGCCGAAATTTATGCCTAAACGGATAAATATATTTTCGACATAAGCCTTCAATTCATACACACTCGATTTTTCGTCAGGGTGTGCCCAACTACCCGATACTCGATTCCCGGTAACCCACAATCCCAAATGCTGTGTTTCTGAATAAGGAGCCAATACACCTTTTTCCACACTGGCTGCAGGATTGAAATAATAACAATTTCCGAATTCATAGAACTTCAAATCGGGGCGACGACGATTCACATTATAGGCAACACTCTCAAGCCCTCCGAAAAGTAGAGTCTGTCGTAATACATTCAAGTCGTTACTCAATGGATTCAAAAGTCTTACACAATGAGACTCTGGATATGTCTCAAGCGATGCATAATATGCCGAACGTGTAAGCGAATTATTCATAATCTCATTGAACCCACAACCGGTAAGCTGCTCAGCTACCAAATTTTGCAACTGATGGCTGGTATCCGTAGAAGTTTTATACGAGAGATTCGAATGGACATTATCAGTAAATTCAACATTATTATATCCGTAAATCCGTAAAATGTCCTCTATCACGTCAACATCACGCTGCACATCTACCCGATAAGTAGGAACGCTCAACGAAAGGCAACCATCTCTTTCATCCAAAATTTCTATTTCAAGGCTCTCTAAGATGCTTTTTACTATATCGGCCGGTATCACTTTACCTACCAAACTATTTATACGCTCATAAGCAAGCTCTACCTTGAAATTTTCTATTTTCTGAGGATAAATATCAACTATATTGCCCGTAATTTCTCCACCGGCCAGCTCTTTTACCAACAATGCAGCCCGTTTGAGTACATATACAAGATTATTAGGATCGGCTCCACGCTCATAACGGAATGACGAGTCTGTATTGAGTCCATGGCGACGTGCTGTCTTACGCACCCATGTCGGATTGAAATAGGCCGATTCGAGGAATATATCAGTCGTCTTGTCGGTCACACCCGAATCAAGACCGCCAAATACTCCGGCAATACACATACCCTCGCTCTCATTACATATCATCAGGTCCCTATCCGAAAGCGTACGCTCCGTTTCATCAAGAGTTACAAATTTCGTTCCCTCAGGCAATGTTTTTACAATGACTTTGCCTCCCTTGATTTTATTCAAGTCAAAGCAATGCAATGGTTGTCCGGTTTCGTGCAATACGTAATTAGTAATATCCACAACATTATTAATCGGACGTAAACCTATGGCATGCAAACGCTGTTGCAACCATTCAGGACTTTCGGAGATTTTCACATTACGTATAGTCAAACCACAGTATCTCGGACATGCTTCCGTATTCTGTACCTCGACCTTTATAGCATCCCCCGACAGATTATCTATTTTGAATCCATCTACCAAAGGTTTTCTCAAATCAGGAGTATATCCATTCCGAACCAGATATGCAGCCAAATCTCGCGCCACTCCATAATGCGATGCAGCATCGACACGATTCGGTGTAATATCTACTTCGAGTACATAATCACTCTTTATGTTATAATAATCCTTTGCCAACGTCCCCGGAACAGCCGTCTCTGGCAATACGATAATACCATCATGGCTTTCACCGATACCTATTTCATCCTCGGCACAAATCATTCCGAATGATTCTTCTCCCCGTATTTTAGACTTCTTTATTGTAAAACTTGTATCACCGTCATACAACACCGTACCCACTGTAGCGACAACAACATGTTGTCCGGATGCTACATTCGGAGCTCCACACACAATTTGCACCGGTTCTCCATTACCTAAGTCGACCGTTGTAATATGCAAATGGTCCGAATTGGGATGTTCACGACACGTCAGGACCTTCCCTATAACCAATCCTTCAAGACCGCCTTTTACCGTTTGTACTTCCTCGATGCCACCTGTTTCAAGCCCAATCGATGTCAAAGCTGCCGATACTTCCTCGGGAGTTAATGTCAGATTCAGATAATCTTTTAGCCAATTATACGAAATATTCATATTTGTATGTTTATTTTTTCATGCTCATCCGGGTAGTGGTTAATTCCTGTCTGAAAACAGAAATCCCCAATCCGGCAAGTATTTTATGATTACGCACTTAAGGAATGCAAATTTAATAAGATTATTTTTAAACTGCCTATTCCGCCTCAAATAAAATCTCAGACAATACGCATGAGCATCTGATTTTGATTCTTCTTCGAGACGATACCGGGTAACTTCACTTTTCCCTCACCAAACGTTGGAACGAAGCAGGAATCGGTGTCTCAAAAAACATATCACGCCGAGTTATGGGATGCACAAAACGCAATCGGGAGGCATGCAGTGCCAAACGTCCCAAAGGATTACACCGAGAACCGTATTTCCGGTCACCGATAATGCTATGCCCCAAATCTTTCATATGCACTCTAATTTGATTTTTACGGCCGGTAGCCAGTTTCAATTCCACAAGTGAAAAATTTTTATTCGCCTGCAATACTTTATAGCGAGTAAGGGCATATTGTCCACCTTCCGACTCATCCGGAGTGGAATATACTTCGAATGCCGAATTTTCACAAAGATACGAAGATACCTCTCCCTCTTCTTTCTCAAGTTGCCCCTCAACTACAGCCACATAACGACGGTCGAGTACCATTTCATTCCATGACCGTTGCATAGTTTCCTGTATTCCCTGTTTTTTAGCAAACATCATCAGTCCAGACGTGTCACGGTCAAGGCGATGCAATACAAACAACCGATTCGAGGGGTCTGTTTCTTTCACATAATCGCTCAAGATACGATAAGCCGTCTTAGTCTTTACCCGGTCTGTGGAGACCGAAAGCAAACCATAGCCTTTGTCGACAACCAACACGAATTCATCTTCATAGACAATACGCAAACGGCTATGATTGAACTCCTTAAAACCTTTCAGAAAATTTATTTTTATTTCATCACCAATATGTACAGGTACATCGTATTTTGTAGTAGGACTATTATTTACAGCGACCTGACGATGTGTCAGCAAAGACTTTACACTGGTACGACTTTGGTCTTTGAACATGGTAAGCAAATAATTCAATAAAGTATCATCCGCTTGTACACGATAAGTCTTTATAGAGTTCCTGAACCGTTCAGCCCGGGATTTATGTTTGTGAGGTTGTCTCATTTTTAATTATGATTATTTAAAAAACTTACAAATATAAGCATAAAGAAACGACTACCACGTATTATCAATGAAATAATTACGACAGGAAGACTCATAGACGAAAGCCAAAACCCAATAACCCAAACACAACTTATAAAGACTGAACGAAAATTCAAATATTACATATTTCCCATATCCTCTTTGGAATTAGACAAAAGGCAAAAAAACGGTCATATTTCCCCAAAATCACTTATTATCTTTTATCTCTTCAAAATCAACATACTCCCCATCGTTCTGGTCGAAGATTTTTTTCTTCTTTTTGCCATACGTATACCATTTGGTCGAAGACTGACGGCCGCCATCCCCATAACTTTTTTTGGAAGCCCCGTTCGCTCTATTCTGCGACGGTCTGAAAAAGAGACGGGCAATCACCCCTAATAGCCCTAAAGCAGACAGGACAATAACAAAAAAAATAAAAAAGATTATAGTTAATATCACACTCATAATATTCGGAATATATAGTTACACTTACCTATTTAAAAACAAAAACTATACCAACTTTGTTTAATGTCCTTTCCTAAGTATCGAGAGTATAAGATATAGACCGATAGTAGCTGCGAGCCCGCTCACCCCGAAAACGACTATCAGCACGACTGCACCGGCAATCAAAAGATACCGGATATAATTATCTTTAAACGAAAGATTTTTAAACTTCAACGAAAACATTGGGATTTCAGATACCAACAATCCTGAAAAAACAATTACCAAAACGATAATAATGTAAGGATTGATATTATGCTGGAGAGAATAAAAACATGTTCCTATCCAAAACAAGGCATTCGCCGGTACAGGCAATCCGATAAACGACGTCGTCTGGCGAGTATCGATATTGAATTTTGCCAGCCTCAGCCCCGAAAACACAGCTATAAGAAACGCTGTATATGGTAAATAATCAGCTAAGAAACCGGTAGCCCAGAAAGTACTCAACTTAAGATAGCTGAATACCAACAACGCCGGAGCCATACCGAAACTTATAAGATCAGCCAGTGAGTCAAGCTCCTTACCCAATGGAGAATAAGCCTTCAACAAACGTGCCAACATACCATCCAGAAAATCAAATATTGCAGCAAGTGCAATAAACACAGCAGCCGTCTCAAATTCGGCATTGAAAGCAGCAACAGATGCAATACATCCTGAAAATAAATTCAGACACGTTACCGAATTGGGTATGTTTTTTACAATCACATTCATCCTTTTTACTCTCTTTTTCAGCTCTTGCACTCCACGTCCTATTTCAACCCCTCAAACGGGCTATTTGTGTCATATTCCCGACTGTCTTATCATCGAGTTTCACCAATATCTCTGCATCCAAAGGCAAAAAGACATCTACTCTCGAACCGAACTTGATAAATCCCATATGCTCATCGATATGACACTCATCTCCCGGCTCGGCATAGGTGACAATACGCCGTGCCATAGCTCCGGCAATCTGTCTCATAAGTATATCTTGACCATTTTCAGCTTTAATTACCACAGTAGACCGTTCGTTCTCCGTACTCGATTTAGGCAAATAAGCTGCCATAAAACGCCCATTTTGATGACTTACATGCGTTACCGTACCATTTACCGGAAACCAATTGGCATGCACATTGAATATGGTCATAAAAATAGAAACCTGAATACGTTTCTCATGCAAATATTCATTCTCCATGACTTCCTCCACAGCAACAACAGTTCCATCGGCCGGAGCCACAATCACATTCCGGGTATCACCGACAAAATGACGACGGGGCGAACGGAAAAAATTGAGCACTAACAGATAAAATATTACCGAAATCGTCAATAATGATATGGACACAAAATGGTTATGAAAAAAGACATATATCGAGCCATTAATAACAGCCAAGCCTAATATCAAAAAAAACAGTATATTTCTCCCTTCCCGGTGTATCTTCATTCTCATGGATGTGTACATAATTTTTATTAACGGACAAAAATAATGTCTTTTTATCGAAAGACAAAGCTTCTGTTTCGTTTTCTTGCATTATATCTTCTTTTTTTGAACATGAACTATCTTGAACATTCTATCTGCATACAAGCCGGATAAGCCTCCAGTATTCAATAAACTTCATATAAACGAAAAGGAGAACTCCGTTAGAAGCCCTCCTTTCTTGATATATTATGCAACTTTATTATTGTACTCGTTTGAAGTGATAACGCAACGGATAATAAATCATAGCAGGTTCATCTTCTGTAGCGAAATCTTTCATTCCGTTATACTCTTCAACCAAGAAATCTGTCGGTTCATACGAATAGACGATAACCTCAAGTACTTCTTCGTTATTATCATCTTTAATGACGGCAAACGCTACCCGAGAATCTTTTATTGTCGAGCTTTGAGCTGAAAAATTAGCATTGATATTATTCAATACGAATACAAAGCCGGTTCTCTTCAATAAATAGTCTTCCGGGAAACGGAAAATCTGCTCCTGAATATATTTCATTTCGCTGTTCCCTACAAAATAGTTTTTCAAGTCACTTTTCATATTTACTTCCAGACCTCCATCACTGATTGTAAGCTGGTCTTCAGAAGATACCGAAGGAAATTTGCTCAAGTCATACGACAACCCCCAATAATCTTTATTGCTACTTTCCCAAGTACAAGAACCCCAGGTTCCCTTCAGTACTTCAATGGCTTCTCCTACGATTTTGATAGTAAGAGAAGCATTATCTCCCAAGAAAAATTTATCAGAAGGCTTCTTTACTGTCAACACGATTTCATCTTTGCCTTCCTCTTTTTTAATAAAATTCAGCTTCAAAGAGCCTTTAGATTTACCACTGGGGACTGTTATGGATTTCTCACCGGCAAAAGAAAAATGAGTTCCCTCTACTGCCGTAGACTTTTCTACATCCACCTCTACCGGAAATACCAAATCCTTTGGTGCGGAATACTGCGCCAAATCAGCTCTTTTATACAAAGAAATCTCTGCCGATGCAGTCTGGAACATTGTTGCATTCCGGTTTGTAAAAGAATAAATGACATCTTCCGTCACGTCTACATCCGTGTCAATAGAATTATCTTCATCATCATCTGATGAACAAGCCGCAAAGCCTAATGTCAGGAACGCAGCCAAAGCATACACATACTTTTTCATGTCGTTTGTTTTTTAGTTAATTAATAATTATCGGTTATAGAAATTCTATTCGAATTGTTTGTACTCATCCCTTATAGCATCAACTATGGCTCGTTCCTCACTATTCATTTCATATATAGGGAATACCAGTTTTGCCGTTGACGAACCCTCAATACGAGGAGGCATTTCATCATACGACTCGCACGCTGTAAACAGGCTCAACGCAACGAAAAAAAAGCAACCTGCCCATAACATATTTTTCAGCTTCATAATTCGCATTTTTATATTCTACGCTATTTTACCTAATGATAAATTCGTCATACCCCTCATTCTGTTGTAAACCGGGAACAATATCCACATCCGTGAGAGGTATCGGATAAGTGTACATAAACTTACGGGTCACAAATTTCTGCCCTTGCTCGGGAACCCAAAACTCAGGACTCCCGTTCCGCTTCAATTCAAAAAAGCGATCTCCTTCCATAAAAAGTTCTTTTCTCCTTTCTGTCAAGATAAGAGACATCAATCGAGTAAGAGACGCTCCAGTAACATCCACCGTAATCAGGTCAGTACCTTCTACCGGCTCCGGCAATTGGTCCATAGTCAAAGGGACATAATCTTTTATCCGATTACTCCGCAAAGTATTGATATCATCCAGAGCCAGCCCTTGCTCTCCCATGTGATAATAACTCTCGGCACGAATCAATAACATTTCGGCACTGCGCATACCCGAAAAAATAAATTTCTTTGTAATCCTTTTTACAGTGAAATTCATTTCATACCGAATATCATTAGCCTTTTCTTCATCACTAAACGTATCTATAAATCGCTTGCTCACCGGACGGGCCTTTATAGGCTCATACGTTCCTACACCCTCTGATTCCGTAGTGGAAGACGATATGGTCTCCGATTTGATAAGCATGTTTCCTTTCAAACTATACGCCGGAGTCATCATCTCTTTATAACCGTCTCTGTCGAGCAACGGATATGCCGCCATCACCTGAGTAGCAAAATCGGCCGCTTTGTCCCATTGCCGGGTCCAGAAATAGAATCGGGACAGATAACCTTTCACTACGGGAGCCGTAAAACGATAAATATCATCCTGCACATTATACGACAAGGCTTTTTTCAAATCATCTTCAATAAAGTCTATTGTCTTTTTCAAGGAGCTACGCACCGGCCAATTCTCCATATCAAACGTCGTAACGATTTGCAGACCCAACTGGTCGCTTTTATTGGGATCATACACTTCACAGAACCGCCGCAACAACTCATAATAGCATGCTCCCCGCATAGCATACGCCGTGCCCAATACATTTTTCGCCAAGTCCGATTCCTTATCTCCTTTCATCTCCCCGAAAATGATATTACAATCACGTATAATCTCATATAAACTGGAATAATCCGTTTTATTTATACTCATTGTATATATATCTCCCGGATATATTTTCAGAGCCTGACCGGTAGATTTATCGGTCAATGCAACTTCCAGATTATCAGCAACCTGTTCATAGAGAGTAACCTTCTGAGTCGATTCTATCAGACAATCCAAATTTCCACGGTCCAAATCATCCAGATGTGAGTGTAATAATGCAGAGAATTCTTCTGCCGTCTCAGGTATCACCTCTTCGTGCGGTTTTATATCCAAAAAATTCTTACAAGAGGCAAGAGACAATAAAAGAATAAAAACTATACTGTATTTTTTCATAATCGGCACTATTTAAAATCCTATGTTTAACCCCAATATAAAATCTCTTGATTTCGGATAAACGGCTCCCGGTGTCTCAGGGTCTATGCCGTCGTAATTGCTAAAGATGCAGACATTGCTTACCGATGCAGAAATACCTAATGACGAAATGTAAGCCCTGCGCATCCAACGGGCATCGGGAAAAGTATATGTCAAACGAATATCACTTATCTTAAAATATGAAAGATTCTTTATCAAAGCTCCATTCGTAACTTTATCATTATTTGGAGCTATTGAAGATATATCTATAACCTGTCCCCCGAAAGCATCAAACAATCTCGGATAACCGTCAGTTATCGGATTATCCTCGGTCCATCGGTTTACCACATCTTTCGATACATTCAGAAAATTCACATACAAGTCATTGTGAGAAGTCGGAATATCTTGATTTACCGTCTTTCTAAAAATACTATAACTGGCAGGAGACGATATCTCATCCGTTATCTTGGCTCCAATCGAATAGTTTCCGCTTACACTCAGCGACAACCTTTTGTAACCGAAATTAATGACATATCCTCCTGTAACCGGAGCATTCGATGTCCCCAAGTAATAATAATAATTATCGGAATTCGACCGGTATTTCGATTCCGATTTGTCGGTATCCGGACGCATTTTGAAAGCATACAATCCTGTATTCTTGTCTATTCCCGTATATTTCCCCGTAATGACAGCCCCGATAGGATATCCCTCATAGACTGTCGAATATGTAGCATACGGAGAATTATACTCCACCAGCTTATTTCTGTTATAGGCAACATTGGCCGTAGCTGTCAACGACAAATCCCGGGTCTTTATAATCTTACCTGCCAAGGTAAATTCAATACCCTGGTTCAGTACTCTTGACGTATTATACGACTGAACGTTGAAACCCGTATTCAACGGAACCGCCACAGACGAAATCACATCTTTGCTCAAAGCGCGGTAAAAACCTAAATCCCAAGTCATCCGGTCATCAAAAAAGCCGGCACTCAACGACGCATTCAAATCAAAAGTTTTTTCCCAACGCAGATTAGGATTCGGCGGATTTTTTACAGATCCCATTCGGTAATATATATCATCCGTTTTACGAAATGAAGCATCATATTTCATAATAATGTAAGGCGTTGCTGCCGCATTCACTTTTCCGGTATACCCTCCCGAAAACCTCACCATTAGCGAACTTAGGGCAGGCTTCAATTTTTTCATAAACTCTTCGGCCCCTATATTCCAGTTAAAACCCAATGACCCATTCGGATTGAACTGCTGTTTGCTCCCGAATTTGTTCGAGCCATCGGTACGCATGGTAAAACTTGCTACATATTTATTCATCAGGACATAATCCATAGAACCGTAAAAAGAAGCCGTGGCATTCTCTATAGTCGACTGCCCGAAATATCCGTCTATTTTAGACGCATAATCCACCAACTTGTTATAATCTACATTTTGGTCACTGGGATACACCGGGAATGACGAATTTCCCGTTACCGTATCATACCCGTACCTCTTGGCATGAATTGTTTTTGCATAAGAACGACTTATTTCCGAGCCGGCAATAACGCTCAAGCGGTGTATATTACCGAAAACCTCCGAAAAATGTAATTGCCCACGTAAAGAATAACTCTGATTATAAGAAGTGACCTGGGCAATCGACCCATATCTTCGGGTCGACGCCATGGTAGACCCTTCGAACGGTCTGTCCATCCAAGCCGTATACGTATCCTGCCCCGAAATATTCTCTGAAACATTACTTGTGTACCCATAGGCCGCCAGCCCTTCAAACTTCAAATTCCTTAATATGGATATACCCAATTGAGCGTTTACATTGGCCGTAACATTTTTAGTCTCATTGGACGTCTGGTCCATCTCTCTGAATATATTGAACCCTTCCGAAGGCATCAATGTGCTGGTCATGCCATTAGTCCTTGCCAACATAAAATAAGTATTGTCAGCAGCATACGAACCATCGGCATTAAACGGTCTTTCATACGGATTGGCAAAGTAAGCATAAGTAAACGGATTGACATAAGTAGAAGTCTGGTCGGCTGTCATATATGCCAAATCAGTAGAAATACCCAGCGATATCCGTTTATTGGGAGTCATATCTACTGTCGCCCTCAAAGTATAACTATCAGAGCCTGTACCTCTTACCAAACCATTATTTTTATTGTACCCGGCCGACACATAATAAGCACTCTTATCACTACCTCCGGAAAAAGAGAGATGATGACTGTTGGATATAGCTGTACGGAACAGTTCATCAAACCAATTGGTCGTATGAGCTCCAAGCTGCTCGATATAAGCATCCTGCTCCGCCTTTGTCATTCCGGCATAATCTCCATAACCGGAACGTATCATGCCGACAGCACCTATAACAGGATAATAAGAACCGGTACTAAATCCTTCCGCCGAAAACTCATCCCAAAGTTCCTGCTCCCAAGCCAGCTTTTCTCGAGAATTCATCAAATTTGCATCCCGAGGTGGTTTAGTGACGAAACTTACTGTTCCGGAGTAATTCATCTGCAACTTCCCGGCTTTACCTCTCTTAGTCGTAACGACAATTACTCCAGCCGCTGCCTGAGAACCATAAATAGCCGAAGCCGAGGCATCTTTCAATACAGTAATCGATTCTATATCCTGAGGACTGATACCGGCAATACCTCGCTCATAAATATTTGTAAAATCTCCGCTTCTAAGGCTTATTGTATTTACCTCCGGTATATCCCTTTGCAAAGGGACTCCGTCGATTACCCACAAAGGCTCGGCATCACCTGTCAAAGTCTTTGTCCCACGTATACGAATTTGCGCCTCAGAGCCCGGTTGTCCCGAAGTCATTTTCACACTTACACCGGCCAGCTTCCCTTGCAACAACTGGTCGACAGAAGCTCCGGGATTTCCCTTCAGCTCCTCCGCTGTCACGACACCAACCGAGCCGGTAACCCGGTCTTTCGTCGTTTTCCCATAACCGGTCACAACGACTTGCCCCAGTTCGTGAGAATTATCTTTCAGCATAATATCAAAATCACCTGCAACTTGGGCAGTCATCACTTTCGATTCAAGTCCCAGAAAAGAAATACGCAAAGTACTCCCCTTTTTGGCGAATATCGAAAACCGTCCATTCTGGTCGGTAATCGTACCGTTTGTCGACCTTTCTTCCCGTACAGAAGCTCCTGCCAGAGGCTGCTTCGTCTCATCATAAACCGTACCGGTAATCTTTATCTTTCCGGTATTCCCCTGAGCTATGATATTTGTCCCCGCATTTAATGTCAGAAAAAAAGACAATAATACCGAAAACAAATACCCAGTTTTTCTATTCAAGTGTTTTCGTTTCATATAAGGGCTTCATTATTTTATTTGTGATGAATAATATCGATATGCTCTCTTTTCGGATTCAATAAATGCTCCACGAAATAATAGCGTATCAGGTTATAATAATAGTCATTACCTACTCCATGGTCCATTCCCGGCATAATCATCATATCGAAACGTTTATCTGCTTCCATCAGAGCCTTTGCCAAACGAAAAGTCGTTGATGGATGCACATTTTTATCAACGTCCCCGGTAATAAGCATCAAGCGCCCCTTCAAGCGGTCGGCCAATTCATTATTGGTCGGTATCTTACAAGAAAATACCGTCTTCCCCGTTATGCTGTCAACTCGGGATTGTACACCATGATATGTCTCTCCCCACCATTGTATATACAAATTATTATCATGATTCCCCGATGCAGCTATACCTACCTTATAAAAATCCGGATAAGTAAGCATGGCGGCAACCGTCTGGAATCCCCCTCCTGAATGCCCATATATACCGACCCGTTCAATATCGATAAATCGATAACGACGAGCCAACTCTTCGATGACATGTTTATCGTCAGCCAAAGGATAGTCTCGCAAATTCCCGTAACCGAAACAATGGAAATCACGCCCACGTAACTGGGAACTTCCCCGAGCCCCAACATTAATAACGACAAAACCCAATTGTGCCAAAGACTGATTATAATTATCATCCACTGTAAAAGCCCGGGGAATCTGGTCATCCTGAGGTCCCGGATACACATTGGTAATGATAGGATAACGGCGGGCCGTATCCAAATCGAAAGGCAAGTACATAATCCCATACAAATCAGTAGAATCGTCTGCCGCTTTCATCGAAAACAATACAGGAGGACGCCACCCCAAAGCTCGTAATTCACTGTCGTCACTTTGTTCTATAACCATCGGTTTCTTAGGAGATGCAATCTTTACCAACTGGCTTACCACCGGCATATCCATTCGGGAATAATTGTCGATAAGATATTTTTTATCCGGAGACAACTCAATACTATGTGTTCCATCTCCCGGAGTCAATAATGTGAAATGACTGCCGTCCAAATCTACCTTATAGAAAAAACGGTAATACGGGTTTATCCCCTTTTCCTTTCCATATCCTTCAACAATCATAGTGCGGCCTAAAGTATCAAGATGCACAATCTGTCCGGCAACCATATCTGCCGGAGTTATGGCATTCTTAAGCCTTCCATTCTCATCATATAAGAAATATTGCCCCTTTCCATTGCGCTCCGACCACCAGAGTATTTCTTTCCCTTTATTTATCAATTGATAATTAAAAAGTTGCACATTCATATGAGGAACACAATGGTCCGAAATCAACTCCTCAACCTCCCCAGTACGAGTATTTATACGACATAAGTCTATATAATCGGCCGGACGGCTACGACGGGTCATGTATACATATCCTGGGACATCGGCATAGCTTAAGACTACCTTCTGGTCTGGATACTTAGCTATAGGTACAACTATTTTTTTACGTGTCTCCGCATCGAACAATTGTATATCATACTGACTAACACCGCTATCACCGGGCATCGGCATTTTATACGTATCAGCCAAAGGACGAGGATTGGATAAGCTATTAACCAATGTCATTGTCTCAACACTGCGCTTATCCTCCCGAAAAGCAAAAATCATATGAGTATCATCTATCCATCGCGCAGATGTATATGCACAAGCTGTATCCCGTTTTTCACTATTATTCGACGTGTATGAGTTATAAGGCTCCCCGTCAGTCGTCAACTGCCAATCGTCCAGAGTATTCCCATTCCGCGAAAGAAATAAATTATGATTACGACCATATATGATATATACACTATCAGCCGAATATTTAGCCCAAGGTCTTTTCCCTTTACCAAAAGAGAATGAGGTTCCCGCATTCTTTTTCTTTATTGCATCGGGACGTTCCGATACGACCTTTCCTGTACCAGAAGAAATTGTATATTTTATAACCTTCCCTTCCTTCTTTATATAGAAACAACTCAAGTCTTTATTATAAAAATCAAGACGATACAATTTCAAATCCTCAGGCTTATATTCTTTCCCTGTAAGACGAGAAACCTCAGACGCCAGCTTCTCATTATCAAAAAGCAACTTCCTTTTCCCATTTGAAGCATTCACCAAATAACAGTCACGGGCACCATTCTTTTCCATAAAATAATAAAAATAACGAGTCCCTTCTATCCAGTTGGCAGACACTCCTGTAGAACGATAATGCCCGGATAAAGAATCTGCAGTAAATCTTTCAGCCCGCTTCCAGTCCACATAATCCTGAGCATCGGCTGTATAAGAAAAAACAACCGATAACAACAGTCCCCAACACAAATATATTATCTTGAATTTCATCTTCCTTATTTCCCGATTCATTAATTTTTCCGTCTCTTTTTCGCCATTTCTTCTGCCAGCTTCACCGCATCGAGCGCATTCACAATTCCACCCGATACACATAAAGAGTCATAGGTAACATATTCATTACTCTTTGCCCCGGGAAGCTTGACCTGCTTGTCACCCATAGGAGTAACACTTTTTATCAAAATATCCTTTACCTGCGCAGCCGTCAGCTTCGGGAAATAATCCCGGATCATGGCAGCAATACCCGTAACCACCGGAGCTGCTACACTGGTACCACTCGATACATCAAATCCATTATCCGGTCCCAAAGAAGTAATATCCACCCCTGGAGCAAAAACATCTACTGTATTCTGGCCATAATTGGAATTCGGAGCCGGATTTCCTTTCTTATCAGAGGCTCCCACTCTAATCAAATTATCGATACGACAGCCCGATTTATCAAGACCTTGCGGATAAAATGTAATACGGTCACAATCTACACCACTGTTCCCCGAAGCCATAACGAGCAATACATCATGAGCAGCAGCATATGTTATAGCGTCTTCTACCATTACAGCATCAGGAGACGTACGTTTTCCGAAACTCATGTTTATGACCTTTGCCCCATTATCTACGGCATATCGAATAGCCGAAGAAATATCCTTATCGTATTCATCCCCTTCAGGGACCGCCCGTATGGTCATCACTTTAGCCAAAGGATAAATACCTGTCATTTTATTTATAACATTAGGTTGTGCTGCAATCACGCCAGCCACAAATGTTCCATGATAATAGTCATCACACATTACATTATTATTACCATAAAAACAATCTTTCCCATCATGTATATTATCACCCATTAGCAAGCGCTTATCCGGGTCAAATTCTATACCATGTATCCGTTTACGGGCCAATTCAAGCTTAGCATTATGATTGTCGACCAACGTTTTCCACAAACGGTCCCGGCTCCCGCTCATCAAATCAACTGCAATCAATTGGGCACACATATTGAATACGGAATCGTTAGCATCAATATTCATAATATCCATCACCCTTAAAGAATCCTTACCGGGATATGCTTCACTCGCACGCCTCGAAAGTTCGTCATAAGCTTTTCCCTGCTGTTCCAGATAAGCGGCAAATTTTATATAAGTATCTATACGAGCACCCGCCCTCATTTTCAAATAATACAGAAATTCGGGAGTAGCATTAGCTATCGCAACAGAATCAACAACACAATCTTTATATTTTGGATAAAGCCTTTTAAATTCCCTGAACTCTTCTGTTCCGGCACTTTGCATATTAAAAGAACCATCGGTCGTTCCTAAAAAATTCCAGCCTAAAATATCTCCGGCATATCCATTCTTATCATTATCTTTCCCATTATCTCTCTCTTTCTTATTATGCCAGAGTGCATCTTTTAAGTACAAATGCGTAGTATCACTGCCCGAATCGATTACACCGACCACAATTTTCTTCTTCGGTTTTATTTTATGCATGTCAAGCCAAGAAAAGGCAGAAGAAACATTTGCTCCCGCAACAGAGTCATTAAATATCAAATGCCATCCGGCTACACACCCATCATCTTTTCCTGCTTGCATAGAGCTCCCGCCGATACAGCACAGCAACATAACAGGAACTATTCTCCAATTTCTTTTCATTTCAATTACAGTTTAGGTTTCATTTGGGAAAGACCAAACATAAGACTCTTACATCGATTATTTATACATAATACTTTGTCATCAAATATTTTATAAAAAATAAACACATCTGCCATTTATATAAACTATTCTCTTTCAATTTTCAACAACGCACTAATTGTCAGATATTTATCTTTAAAAAATCATTACTCCATTTATTATATATTGCAAAAATACATATTTTATTTATTTTAGAAATAAAACACGCATTTTTTTTATCAATTTGGTGAAAAAACAATATAAAAAGAAGAAATATGACGATAATATAAAAATTTAACATACAATTTTATCTATAACAAACTTCGAAACTCCATTCATTCAAAGCTTGTATG
>PPYE01740186.1_pt1 | contig 27289 bp, 27 predicted proteins | sample 1559881 | NCBI WGS metagenome assembly PPYE01 (sample SAMN08240022, study PRJNA423297) | Human gut metagenome, whole genome shotgun sequencing project. | reverse complement strand
GCAAAAGCTTGTTGGGAAGCATCCCAAACCCTTTGACGATTTTTTCAAAATCGGCTACGCTCCTGCGGAGCTGACATCATTTCAGATGGGAAAGAGAAAGCAGAATTTTTTTAATGCCTTCGTAAATTTCTTCCTGATTCTTTTTGATTTCTTCAATGTCCGCTTCGTAGATGTTACCCGTTGTGTTAAGTTGTTTGGCAATCTGGTTTTCGCTGTTGGATATTCGTTTCATTTTGGAAGTCAACTGACGGAGTTCGGGCATATCCAAATTTACAACATACCCGTCGATTGCCATTTTGCGGAGATAGGCACTCATGTTCTCTGTTCCCATCTGTGCCATTTTCTGTTTTATCAGGTCAAGCTCTTTTTCGTCTACAAAAAACTTGACCTGTATTGGGCGTTGACGGATTGGTGGTTTTCGCTTATCTGCCATTGTAAATACCTCTAAAGCACTCCTTTTATCTGGTAGGTTATCGCAGCTCCCATATCATTTCGCTTAAGCGATAGAACATTTCTTGTCGTTCTTCAATGGCTTGTTTGTTCCAATCAGACCAAGAGGACAGCAGTGAGTTCGTTCTGTTGATAGCAGTATCCTGTCCTAAATTCACCAGTTCCGAGATAGAAGAAGTGATGTAGAATTTAGACTGTTTATAGTAAGTTGCCTTGTTTGCGTAAACATCATTCTGGATTGATCTGTTGATGGTGTTTTCAAGCAAGGTAAGATTTCCAAGGCGGTTAATATATACAGAAAATTCTTCTTCATTCATGCCGTACAATCCTTTATCTGTACAAGTCTGCGGCATAATGTGTTCAATCTCAACTGCGGTTTCCGTATAGGTAGTTAAATCCTCCACCGTGGTTTTCCCTAATTTCAACGCATCTACATACGCAGTGATTTTACCGAGAATAAACTTGATTCGATATTGCTGCATACTGTTCAACCCCAAGCGAAGGAAGTTGGATTTATTATCGAGTTTCCAGTCATTCACCGTGGGAATAATAGTGTTCTTTACAAAACAATCCAAGTCCTCTACCGTAATAATATTGCGAATATCTCTGCACCACAATGCAAAAGTTCGCTCTGTGATGTTGGTCGCTATTTTATCAATTACCGTGTAATAAACTACAGATTCAAGAATGCTTTTAAATTTAGCAAATGCTTCTGAGTTCATGTTAGAAGCCGCAAGAAGAAGCATCAAGTGCAGCTTATAGGATTTACCTGCCAGCAAAGGAATGTTCTTCAAATGTACATTTCCTTCCGATGCATCATCAGGCATCCTGCATTTAACATATAACTCAACATTTCGTGCCATTTTTTGAACAAATTGAAATGGAGCTTCTTCATAATGGCACTGTGCGTTGTTATTACTGAGCCAGGTATAGATCTGATCTTCACGGAGAATCCCATCTTTTTCGCTGGAGGTATCATAATTGGCCATGATAAAATAGCGAAGAAAACGGAGCGGCTTCTCATCAATTTTTTCCAGTGAACGGGTAATAGACTTCCAGTTCATATTTAGTTCTTTGAATTTGCTTCTGTCAACCTGACGGAAAACCATATTCTTAAGCAAATCCATCGGGTCAAGCCCTTTGCCTCGCTGGTTGATTGTTTCAAAAATTTTCAGTGCATCGGAAATGTCATAAGTTTCAATACGAATAAAGCTTGTTTTGTTTAGCAGAAACACAACAAATTTTTTCAAATCAGCGATTTGGGGGAATTGCTCCTGCAAAAAGTCCTGGATCGTCTTGAATGCGTCGAACAGTCTTTCTCCCGATTGCGTGATATAGTTCGGCCGTTCCTGTCCTTTTTCAATCAGCTCCAAACAATTTCCTGCATCTTCATATTGAAGCTGGAGATGATACAAGTTAATCACATCACCCTCACTATTCATAGTTGGGCTATAAATTAAATTTTCAATAACACTGGTTTGTTCACCATGATCTATGTAGATTTTTTTGATCGCACACAACAGAATAAAAAATGTGGTAAGGCGCTGCTGTCCGTCAATCAACTCAAACTGGCTGCCAGAGTCATAAGTTACAATAGTGCCAAGGAAATAAGCCTTTTGACTATCGGTATTGTAGGCATCCAGTAAGTCTGCCAACAGCTGCTCTACCTGTTCGTCTTTCCAAACATACTCTCGTTGATAGTCGGGAACAATGTAGTGATTCTTAAATGCGGAGTTGATCGAGTGATCGTTATATTTAATATGCGTATCGGCCATCGGTTTCATCCTTTCCGGTAAGTCGGTTTGTGTACACACATCATTATACAAGAAGGCACCATATTTTTCAAGATTAGTTTCCCAATTCACCAAAGTAAAGCATAACTTTTCATGAACACATTTTTGCCAAAACAAGCGCTGCCCCGCTGAATGGCAGGGCAGCTCTTGTTCGTCACCAAAAATCAATCAAGGTTTTGGTATTCCGTAACTGTCTTGAGGTAGACAGCAGGATCGCCGTTAAGGATTAAATCAGCATATGCAGCAGGGTCATTATAGATCAGATAGTCGAGTTCCGACTGTTGATACATATTGTTTACCACCTCATTTTCCACAGCAATAGTGTCGATAGAAACCATGCTGCCGTCTGAAAAGCAAAGCTCTACACAAGCAGTATCAAGGTTTTTCGTTGTTGTTTCCAACCCTGTCAGACAGATGCCGTAAAATAGTAATTTTTTAGAATTACTGTCTTACGAGCACCCGTCTAAGGCGCGCGTTTTTTATGTCTGCTTTGCTCAGCGATACAGGCGCTCCACGCACTTGCGGGCCTCACTGAGGATCTTGTCGGCGTCCAGGGTCAAAAACTCGCCGTTTTCGTAGAGGATGCGGCCGTCCACCATGGTCATGGCCACGTCCGCGCCCTGGGCGGAGTACACCATCAGGGCCAGAGGGTCCAGATTGGGGTACAGGTGGGGGCGGCCCAGATCGATGGCGATCACATCCGCCTTCTTGCCCACGGCCAGCTCGCCGGTGTCGCCGCGGCCCTGGAGCCGGGCACCGCTGCGGGTGGCCATGTTCAAAACCTGGGCGGGCTTCATGAGCGTGGGATCATGGGTAAAGCCGTTGTGGAGCACGGCGGCCAGGTGCATCTCCTCCATCATGTTGAGGTTGTTGTTGCTGGCGGCGCCGTCGGTGCCCAATGCCACGTTGAGCCCCAGGTCCAGCATGCGGGGGATGGGGGCAAAGCCGCTGCCCAGCTTCATGTTGCTGGTGGGGTTGTGCACCACGCTGACGCCCCGGGCCTTCATGAGGGCCATGTCCTCCTCCGTGACCCACACGCAGTGGGCGGCGAAGGTGGGGGAGGCGAAGGTGCCCAGGTCGTCGAACCACTGGGCCGGGGTCTTGCCGTACTTGGCCACGCACTCGTCGTGCTCCTTCTTCGTCTCGGACAGGTGGATGTGCATCCGCCCGCCCAGGGCTTTGCAGTCGGCGCTGTATGCCTCCACGATGTGGGGGAAGTTGGTGTACTCGGCGTGGATGGCAAAGTCGATGAGGATGCGGCCGTTCTCGGCGCCGTTATAGGCCTTGTAGAGCTCGATGGACTCCTTGGCCCGGGCGTTTTCCGCGTAGGTCTCCGCCGCGTTGAAGCACTGGTTGGGCCGGCAGAGGTTTGCCTTGATGCCCGCCTGACGGGCGTTTTCCACGGCGGTGTCCGCGTGGAAATACATGTCGGAGTAGCTGGTGGTGCCGGTGGAGATCATCTCCAGCAGGGCCAGGGCGTTGCCCACCCGGATGTCCTCGGCGGTGAACTGGTCCTCGATGGGCATCATCTTGTCAAAGAGCCACTCCTGGAGGGGCAGGTCGCTGCCCACGCCCCGCAGCAGCGTCATGGGGGTGTGGCCGTGGCAGTTGATGAGGCCGGGGCAAAGGAGCTTTCCGCCCATGTCCTTTTCCTGGTCGTAGGACGCCTCGGGGGCCTGGTCGGACAGGTAGTCGATGGTGTCGCCGTCGATGCCCAGGTATCCGTTTTTGATCCAGCGGTAGCCGTCGGCGCCGTCGGAGGCCAGGATGTCGCAGTTTTTCAAAAGCAGCTTCAAAGAAACTCCCTCCTTAGATGGCGGCCACGATCTTCTTCATGTAGTCGCTGAAGCGGCCGGCCACCAGCTGGGCGGTCTCGTCCACCTCTTCGTTGGTGAGGGGGCGGTCCAGCACGCCGGCAGCCATGTTGGTCATGACGGACAACGCCAGCAGGGGCATGCCGCAGTGGGCGGCGGTGAGAGCCTCGGTGACGGTGGACATGCCCACGGCGTCGGCGCCCAGGATGCGGGCGGCCCGGATCTCAGCGGGCGTCTCGAACTGGGGACCGGTGAAGAACATGTACACGCCCTCGTGGACCCGGATGCCGGTGCCGGCGGCGCACTCCAGAGCGATCTTGCGCAGCTCGGGGGTGTACATACGGGAGATGTCGAAGAAGCGGGGGCCGAACTCCTCCACGTTGGGGCCCCGCAGGGGGCTGTTGCCGGTGAGCTTGATGTGGTCGGAGATGATCATCACGTCGCCGGGGCGGTAGCCGGTGTTGACGGCGCCGGCGGCGTTGGTGAGGATGGCGGCCTTGACGCCCAGGAGCTTGAAAAGCCGGATGGGGATCACAAGCTGCTCAAAGTCGTAGCCCTCATAGGAGTGGAACCGGCCGGACATGCACACCACCTTGCGGCCGCAGACGGTGCCGAAAATGAGCTTTCCGGCGTGGGACGCCACAGTGGAGACCAGGAAGTTGGGGATGTCCTTATAGTCCACCACGATGGGGTCTTCGATCTGCTGGGCGAAGGGGCCCAGGCAGGAGCCCAGGATAATGGCGATCTCGGGGGTGAAATCGATCTTGCTCTTGACGTAATCGGCGCTCTTCTGGAAATATTCATAGGTATAGGGCATGGCGGTCAGTCCTCCTGTGATAGTGCCTGCGGCGCGGCATCAAAGCGGGCAAAACAGGCCCGCCGCAGGATTTTTTTCATTCTAGCATAGGTTCACTTTGGTGTCAATGTGACACAAAACAACAAAAACAAACAAAAAAGCGAACAAAATGCGGGGGGCGCGGGGGTGCCGCTGGACAAATGCCGCGCCGGTGTGATACCTTGGTACAGACATCGACCGGCGCGGACGGCGCAGGAAAAAGAGAGGAGCGGCGGCATTGGAGCAGGCGGTTTTGGATTGGGTGGCACGGGACGAGGCCGGATACGGCTATTTGAGGGACTTTCACCGGCGGGGCGGCGCGGTGTGCTTTGCCGACGAGGCGGGCCTGGTGCTCTACGATAAGACCATCGACATCGCCTACGTGGGCGGCACGGTGCCCTGGCGGGAGCTTCCGGTGCTGGGCGAGGCCATGCTGACCCTGACGGACAGCCCGGCCCTGGCGGAGGCGCTCATGGCGGCGGGGCGGTACAAAGAGCGCATGGACTGCCGCCAGGCGTTCTATTTAAAGAAAGATCCGCCGGCGGTGGCCCTCCGGCCCGGCGTGACGCTGCGCCCGCTGACCATGGAGGATCTGCCCTTCGTGCTGGAAAATTACCACAACCCCGGCGCCTATGAAAGCCACATCCGGGGCCGCATCGCCGAGGGCATGGTGGCCGGCCAGGTGGACGGGCAGCTGGCGGGCTTTGCCGGGGTGCACCAGGAGGGGGCCCTGGGCATGCTGGAGGTGGTGCCCGCCTTCCGCCGCCGCGGCCTTGCGGAGGCGCTGGAGGCGGCGGTCATCGGCCGGGTGCTGGAAGAGGGCGGCTTTCCCTACTGCCATGTGCGGCTGGGCAACACCGCCTCGGAGTCCCTCCAGAAAAAGCTGGGGCTGGTGTTTGACGAAGGGCGCACCCTCTGCTGGCTGGAATGAGGGAAAAAGCGCCTGAACAGTTGCTTTTCCCGGGCAAAGCGTGTAAACTGAACGGGATTTTTGAATTTTGGAGGAACGGCCCATGCTGTATATCCTTTTCCTGGCTCTGGGTGCCGCCGGTCTTGCGCTGGACCAGTGGCTCAAGGCCTATGTGACCGCCAACATCCCCCTGGGCCAGGCCCAGAGCCTGCTGCCCGGCGTGGTGGAGCTCAGGACGGTGCACAACTACGGCGCCGCCTGGTCCAGCTTTTCCGGCAGCCGGTGGCTGCTGGTGGCGGTGACGTGCATCATCGTGATCTTTGTGACGGTGCTGCTGGTGCGCCGGGTGGTGCGTCATCCCCTGGGCGTGGCGGCCTGCTGCATGGTCATCTCCGGGGGCCTTGGCAACATCATCGACCGGGTGCGGCTGGGGTATGTGGTGGACATGTTCAACCTGCTGTTCATGAACTATCCGGTATTCAATGTGGCGGACATCCTGGTGGTGTGCGGCGCGGTGCTGGGGTGCATCTATTACCTCTGGTTCTATGAGCGGTATGACAAGGCGGTGAAGCACCATGACGCCTGAGACCATCTGCGCCGGGGCGGAGGACGCCGGCAAGCGGCTGGACGCGTTCCTGGCCGGACAGATCGAGGAGCTGACCCGCTCCGCCGCCGCCCGGCTGTGCGAGGAGGGGCGGGTGCGTCTGGGGGAAAAGCCCCTGGCCAAGAACTACCGCCTTACCGGCGGCGAGACGGTGACGGTGGACTTGCCGGAGCCGGAGCCCATCGACGCCGTGCCCCAGGACATCCCCCTGGACATCGTCTATGAGGACGAGGACGTGATCGTCATCAACAAGCCCAAGGGGCTGGTGGTGCATCCCGCCCCCGGCCACCCGGACGGCACGCTGGTCAACGCCCTGCTCTACCACTGCGGCGAGAGCCTCTCCGGCATCGGCGGGGCCCTGCGGCCGGGCATCGTCCACCGGATCGACCGGGACACCTCCGGCCTCATCATCGCGGCGAAAAACGACTTCGCCCACCAGCGTCTCTCCGCCCAGCTGCAGGACCATACCCTCTCCCGGGTGTACCGGTGCATCGTGGTGGGGTCGCTGCCGGCGGAGGCGGGCACGGTGGATGCCCCCATCGGCCGCCATCCCACGGACCGCAAGAAGATGGCGGTCATCTCCGGCGGCCGCAGCGCCGTGACCCACTATCAGGTGCTGGAGCACCTGCGCGGCCACAGCTATGTGGAGTGCCGCCTGGAGACGGGCCGCACCCACCAGATCCGGGTCCACATGGCCCACCTGGGCCACCCCATCCTGGGGGACACGGTGTACGGCGCCAAGCGGCCGGTGCCCGGGCTCCAGGGCCAGTGCCTCCACGCGGTGGGCCTGAGGTTCATCCACCCCCGCACGGAGCAGCCGGTGGAGCTTTCCTGCCCCCTGCCGGAGGAGTTCCTGCGCCAGCTGGAAAAACTGAGATAAGAGCATGCCCCGCCTCCCGGCCCCCAAGGGCCGACGGAGGCGGGGCACTGTTTTTTGGACACGGAAAAGCAAAAAACTGTACATCTTTTATTCATGAATCGTAGAATCTACACAAAAAGCAATCGATTACCCATCACAATTCTGAACATTTGGAAGATTGACACCCGCCGCCGGTGCTGATACAATGTGGCCGACTCAAGAGATTGGGTCAAAAATGTTCCGGAAAGAAGGGTTTTTATGACGAAAGTGATTGATATTAAGGACGAAAGTCAGGTGGAAAAGATCAACCGCCTGGCCTGCGAAGCCCCTTACGAGGTCTGGCTGAGCACCGACACGGTGATGCTGGACGCCCGTTCTCTGCTGGGACTGTTTTCCCTGATCGGCAAGCGCGCCCGCGTGGTTGCGGAGGACGACGTCAATCCCAGACAGTTCAGCAGACTGGTTTCTGAAATGGAATAAAATCCCCCCGCGCCGCGCCCCGAATACCGGGGCGCGGCTTTTTTTCTTGTACTTTTCGGGGGTCTATGCTATGATATGTTAGTTAAAGTATCTGAATTTGGAGGAACTGATTTGAAACGCAAGGAAGTACTGGTCCCCCAGGCGGAGCTGGACCGCCAGAAGGACTTTGAAGCAAAGATCCGGGAACTGTTTGAGAGCCGCCAGGCCCATCCCACCGCCTGTGTGGATACCTTCGGCTGCCAGCAGAACGTGGCCGACGGGCAAAAGCTCATGGGCATGCTGCTCCAGTGCGGCTTTACTCTGACGGACGAGCCCCGTGAGGCCGATCTGGTCATTCTGAACACCTGCGCCATCCGGGAGCACGCCGAGCAGCGGGTGTTCGGCAACCTGGGCATCCTGACCCACTCCAAAAAGGAGAACCCCGAGCAGGTCATCGCCCTGTGCGGCTGCATGGCCCAGGAGGAGCGGGTGGCCAAGCGCATCAAGGAATCCTACCGCCATGTGGATCTGGTGTTCGGCCCCCACGCCCTGTGGCGCTTCCCGGAGCTACTGTGGCAGGTGTATGACACCCGCAAGCGTGTCTTCGCCGTGGACGATGAGCACGGCTCCATCGCCGAGGGCATCCCCGTGGTGCGGGAGAAGGGCGTCAAGGCGTGGGTCTCCATCATGTACGGCTGCAACAACTTCTGCTCCTACTGCATCGTGCCCTATGTCCGGGGCCGGGAGCGCAGCCGTGACCCCCAGTGCGTGCTGGAGGAGGTGCGGGACCTGGTAGAGCATGGCTACAAGGACATCACGCTCCTGGGCCAGAACGTCAACTCCTACGGAAACGACCTGGATATTTCCTACGACTTTGCGGACCTTCTGGCCGACATCGACAAGATCCCCGGCGAGTACCGCATCCGCTTCATGTCCAGCCACCCCAAGGACGCCACGCGTAAGCTCTTCGACACCATGGCCCGCTGCACCCATGTGGCAAAGCAGCTGCACCTGCCGGTCCAGTCCGGCAACGACCGGGTGCTCCATGAGATGAACCGCCGCTACACCCGGGAGCAGTATTTGGAGCTGGTGCGCTACGCCAAGAGCGTCATGCCGGAGCTGGTGCTGACCTCCGACATCATCATCGGCTTCCCCGGCGAGACGGAGGCGGAGGCCATGGACACGGTCTCCCTGGTGGAGGAGGTGGGCTATGACGCCCTCTTCACGTTCCTCTATTCTCCCCGGCCCGGCACCAAGGCCGCCGAAATGCCCGACCCGGCCACCAAGGCGGAAAAGCAGAAGTGGTTCGACAAGCTCCTGGAGGTGCAGAACGCCGCCTCCGCCCGGCTCCACGCCGCCTATGTGGGCAAGACGGAGCGGGTGCTGGTGGACGGCGAGAGCGACGATGCCAATTACCCCCTCACCGCCCGCACGGACGGCAACCGTCTGGTGCGCCTCAAGGGAGACCCCTCCCTCATGGGCCGGTTCACGGACGTGAAGATCACCGGCAGCAATACCTGGGCCCTGTACGGCGAGGCCCTTTAACGGAAGATCTCCCGGGCCAGCAAAAAGGCCTGGCGGGCCAGCGCCTCCTGATAGGCGGCGGCACTGGCGTTGCGGGATTCCTCAAAGGCCAGGAACAGCACCCGCTGCTCCCCGGTGAGGGAGGCCGTCAGGGCCTCCGCCGCCGCGGCTTCCCGGCGGATGGCCGTATGGTAGTCCCCGGGGAGAAAGTCCAGGGCCCGGTCCTCCAGATCGTGGAGCAGCACCGTGATGTAATCATCCATGGGAAGCCTCCTGCAAAGCAGTTGACAGGAATGATTGTTCCTGTTTAGAATGGATTATAGCAGGAACGATTGTTCCTGTCAAGAGAAAGGGAACACCATGACCTTTTCTGAGCATCTTTTGTATCTGAGAACCCAGCGGCATCTGAAACAGACGGAGGTGGCTGCTGCGGTACATATCACGGAGCGGGGATACCGCAACTATGAGCAGGGCCTGCGGGAGCCGACGCTGTCCACCCTGGTGGCCCTGGCGGACTTTTACGGCATCAGTGTGGACGAGCTCATCTGCCACACCCCCAAGACCCCCGCATAACGGCGCCGCGGCGCCATACGCATCTTAAGACAACGAGGTGAACTTCATGGCGGAACTGACCCCCATGATGAAGCAATATCTGGAGATCAAGCGCAACAACCCGGACTCCATCCTGTTTTTCCGGCTGGGCGACTTCTACGAGATGTTCGCCGACGACGCCCGCCTTGCCTCCCGGGAGCTGGACCTGACCCTCACCTCCCGGGACAAGGACCCCAACAAGTCCGCGGAGGAGAAGGTGCCCATGTGCGGCATCCCCTACCACGCCAGCGAGTCCTACATCGCCCGGCTCATCGCCAAGGGCTACAAGGTGGCCATCTGCGAGCAGATGGAGGACCCCGCCACCGCCAGGGGGCTGGTGAAGCGGGACATCATCCGGGTGGTGACCCCCGGCACCGTCATCGACGCGGCCTGCCTGGACGACAAGTCCTCCAACTTCCTGTGCGGCATCTGCCTGGAGGGGGAGGACGCGGGCGTGGCCTTTTGCGACGTGACCACCGGCAAGGCCCATCTCACAGCCTTCACCGGCGCGGACCGGGTGCGCCAGCTCATCAACGAGCTGGGCCGCTTTTCCCCGGCGGAGGCGGTTTTGAACGAGGGCGCCGCCGCGGAGCGCTCCCTCACCGACGCCCTGCGGGACACGTTTTCCTGCCGGGTGGAGCAGGGGGGACGGGACCGCTTTTCCCTGACGGAGGCGGAGAAGAACATCCGCCGTCAGTTCGGGGATGAGGCCTTTGCCGCCCTGCCGGCGGGCACCCCTGCCGCGGCCATGGCTCTGGGGGGACTGCTCCACTATCTCTACGAGACCCAGAAAACCGACCTTGCCTACATCAACGACCTGGAGTATTACGCCCAGGGCCGCTTCATGGAGCTGGACCTGACCGCCCGGCGCAACCTGGAGCTGACGGCTACCCTGCGGGCCAAGGAGAAAAAGGGCAGCCTCCTCTGGGTGCTGGACAAGACCAAGACCCCCATGGGCGGCCGGTGCCTGCGCAGCTGGCTGGAGCGGCCGCTGCTCAGCTGTACCGCCATCGACCGGCGCAGCGCCGCCGTGGAGGCGCTGGTGAACGACACCATGGCCCGTGCGGAGCTCATCGCCGCCATGACGGGCCTGGGGGATATGGAGCGGCTCATCGGCCGCATCGTCTACGGCACCGCCGGCGGACGGGACATGGCGGCATTGCGCGCCGCCATCGAGCGTCTGCCCGCCGTCCGGGCCCAGCTGGCCGCCCTGCCCGGCGGGTATCTCCATGCCCTCTGGGAGCAGCTGGACGAGCTGGAGGACGTGGGCAGCGCCATCGCCGCGGCCATCTGCGACGAGCCGCCCTTTTCCGTCCGGGAGGGCGGCTTCATCCGCCAGGGCTTCAACGCGGAGGTGGACCGCCTGCGGGGCATCCTCTCCGGCGGCAAGGGCGTCATCACGGAGATGGAGGCCCGGGAGAAGGAAAAGACCGGCATCCGCACGCTGAAGATCGGCTACAACAAGGTCTTCGGCTACTATATCGAGGTGTCCAAGTCCTTTGTGGACCAGGTGCCCGAGACGTACATCCGCAAGCAGACCCTGGTGAACGCCGAGCGCTACATCACCCAGGAGCTCAAGGACCTGGAGCATGAGATCCTCACCGCCTCCGAGCGGGTGGTGGCCCTGGAATACGAGCTGTTTACAGCCCTTCGCACCCAGGTGGCCCAGAATGCCCAGCGCATCCAGCGCAGCGCCGCCGCCGTGGCGGAGGCGGACGCCCTGGCGTCCTTGGCTGAGGTGGCCGTGCGCAATCACTACTGCCGCCCCAGCGTGGACGAGTCCGGCGTCATCGACATCCGCCAGGGCCGCCATCCGGTGGTGGAGCAGGTGCTGCGGGACGGCATGTTCGTCCCCAACGACACGTTCATGGGGGAAAAGAGCGACCGGGTGGCCATCATCACCGGCCCCAACATGGCCGGCAAGTCCACCTACATGCGCCAGGTGGCCCTCATCGTGCTCATGGCCCAGATGGGCTCCTTCGTCCCCGCCGCCAGCGCCCGCATCGGCGTGGTGGACCGGATCTTCACCCGCATCGGCGCCAGCGACGATCTGACGGCGGGCCAGTCCACCTTCATGGTGGAGATGACGGAGGTGGCCGAGATCCTGCGCCACGCCACGAAGCACTCCCTGCTGATTTTGGACGAGATCGGCCGGGGCACCTCCACGTTCGACGGCATGGCCATCGCCCGGGCGGTGCTGGAGCACTGCGCCGACGAAAAGCGCCTGGGGGCCAAGACCCTCTTTGCCACCCATTATCACGAGCTGACGGAGCTGGAAAATACCCTCCCCGGCACCGTGAACTACAACATCGCCGTCAAGACCCGGGGGGAGGAGATCATCTTCCTGCGCAAGATCGTCCCCGGCGGCGCCGACCGCAGCTACGGCATCGAGGTGGCGGCCCTGGCAGGGCTGCCCGATCGGGTGCTGCGCCGGGCACGGGAGATCCTCAAGGCGCTGGAGCAGGAGGGCGGCGCGCCCCGGAGCGCATCGGCACCGGCGCCGGAGCAGCCCCAGATGTCCCTGGAGAGCCTGGGGGAGGCGGAGGTGCTGGAGGCCATCCGCCGCTGCCAGCCGGACACCCTCACCCCCATCGAGGCCATGAGCCTTTTGTACCAGTGGAAGCAGAAGCTTTCCTGACGGGAGGGACACATGGCAAAGAAAAAAAGCGCATCCTACATGACCGGCGGCGAGCAGGTGGCCGGCACGGTGCTGTTCGTGGTGTATTTCGCGGTGCTGCCGCTGGCGGCGGGGCCGCTGTTTTCCGCGGCGGAGTTTTGGCTGGGCACCAGCTTTTCCCCGGCGGCACGCAGCGTCATCACCTACTACATCCTGTTTGCCCTGTCGGTCATCATCTTCCATCATTACCTGGCCCGGACCTGCCGGGCCCTGGCGGACAACCTGGGGGGTGCCTTCCAGAGCCTGGGCGTGGGCCTTGTGGCGCTGTACGGCCTCAACGAGCTCATCTACCGGCTCACGTACCGCCTGGCGGGCAACCGCACCAATCTCAACGATACCGCCATCTTTGCCCAGATGGACGCCGCCCCCCACATGACGTTTTTGGTGGTGGTGTTCCTGGCGCCCTTTGTGGAGGAGGTCCTCTACCGGGGGCTGGTGTTCGGGAACCTGCGCGCCAAGAGCCGGGCGGTGGCGTACCTCATCTCGTGCGCCCTGTTCGCCCTGGCCCACGTGTGGCAGTTTGCCGTCAGCGGGGGAGACGTGACCTACTTCTGGCTCATGGTGCAGTATCTGGTGCCCGGCGCCGTGCTGGCCTGGAGCTATGAGCGCTCGGGCACGCTGTGGACGTCCATCGCCCTCCACGCCGTGACCAACGCACTGAGCCTCTGGGCGGGGCTATGAAAGGAGAAGCAAATGTCTGGTGAATTGACCCTGGAGAAAAGCGGCTGGCCCCGCCTGGCGGCCACCGTGGCCGCCGTGTGCGCGCTGGACGCCGCGCTGATGGTATTCCTCCTGCCCCACCTGCACCTGACGGGCATGGCCCAGGCGGTGGTGTGCGCCCTGACGGCGTATCTGCTGTTCCGGCTGCTGTACCCGGCCATCTCGGCTCTGCTCCCCGGCGGGCAGCAGAGCGTCTCCTGGTCCGTGACGGCCACGGAGCTGCGCCTGGGCGGCCAGACCGTGGACCGGGATGCCATCAAAATGGTCCACTGCTGGCCGGGGCGGGATGCCCTGGGCAACCGCCGGAGCGGCTATACGGTGAACATCGAGACCGCGGGGAAAAATTTCCTGCTGCGCTCGGCGGCGGAGGGGCAGGACGCGGAGAAGTCCGCCGCCCAGCTGCGGGCGCTGGTGTCGGCCCTGGGATACGGCCGTCAGTGGCCGGAGGAATAGGAGGGAGCGTATGCCGCACATTCAACAACTGGACCGCCATGTCTCCGAGCTGATCGCCGCCGGCGAGGTGGTGGAGCGGCCGGCCAGCGTGGTCAAGGAGCTGGTGGAAAACGCCATCGACGCGGGCAGCTCCGCCGTGGTGGTGGAGATCCAGCGGGGCGGCATGGGCCTCATCCGGGTGACGGACAACGGCTGCGGCATCGCCCCGGCCGAGCTCCCCACGGCCTTTTTGCGCCACGCCACCTCCAAGCTGCGCACCGGGGAGGACCTGGGGCGCATCGGTACCCTGGGCTTCCGGGGCGAGGCCCTGGCGGCCATCGCCGCCGTGAGCCGGGTGGAGATCCGCACCTGCCAGGCCGGCGCCGAGGGAGCCGCGCTCCGCCTGGAGGGCGGCGTGCCCGGCACCGTGGAGGCTGCCGCGGCGGCAGAGGGCACCGTCATCTCCGTGCGGGACCTGTTTTTCAACACCCCCGCCCGGCTGAAGTTCATGCGTAAGGACAGCGCCGAGACGGCGGCGGTGGCGGGGCTCATGCAGCACCTGGCACTGTCCCACCCGGACATCTCTTTCAAATTCATCAAGGACGGCACGGAGGCCCTCCATACCCCCGGCGACGGGCGGCTGGACTCCGCCGTGTACGCGGCCCTGGGCCGGGACTTTGCCCGCAGCCTCATCCCCGTCTCCGGACGGGGCGGCGAGGTGGCCGTGGAGGGCTTTGTGACAAAGCCCCTCATGGGCCGGGGCTCCAGGTCCATGCAGGTGTTTTTCGTCAACGGCCGGTTCATCAAGTCCCAGCTTTTGACGGCGGCGGTGGAGGAGGGCTACCGCAACCAGATCATGAAGGGCAAGTTCCCCGGCTGCGTGCTTTGTGTGACGCTGCCGGTGACGGCGGTGGACGTGAACGTCCACCCGGCCAAGACCCAGGTGAAGTTCGCCCGGGAGCGGGAGGTGTTCGACGCCGTGTACCACACGGTGCTGGACTGCCTGGACCGTGACGGCACGCCCCAGAGCGCGGCACCGCAGTCGCCCCAGACGCTGACGGCCCCCGCCCGCCAGGACTTTTTCAAGACCATGGACGCCGCCACGTTCCGTGCCCGGCAGACCGGCGGGGAGAAAAAGCCCGCCGCGCCCCAGACTCCGTCCGCTGTCCGCGGATGGAACACGGAGCGTCCGGCCGCCTCTGTACGCATGGCGGACATCCTGCCGGCAAAGCCGGCTTACGGCGCCGCGCTGGGCAGCGCGCCTGCCTCTGCCGTGACGCGGCGGACGGAGGAGCCAAAGCCCCAGGGCACCGTGTTCGGTGTCTCCCGTGCCCCCTCGGAGCGCAGTGCGCCTGCCGCACAGGCACGGCCCGCCGTGCAGGCGCAGGTGGTCCAGCCCGCGCCGGCGCAGACCGCGCTGTATCCGGAAGAGAAGGCCGCTCCGGCGGCGGAGCCTGCGCGGTCCGCCCGGCCCTTTGTGCCCGCTATCCCCCAGCCCCGTACCGGGGAGGACCTGCCCGGCCAGCAGACGCTGGAGCGATCCGAGGCCCCCTGGCGTATGGTGGGGGAGGTGCTGCACACCTACATCATCTGTGAGAGCGCCGAGGGCGAGGTGTGGCTCATCGACAAGCACGCCGCCCATGAGCGGGTGAATTTCGACCGCCTGATGGCGTCTCACGAGCCGCCCATGCAGCAGATGCTGCTGCGTCCCGTGGCGGCGGAGCTGGGCAGGGAGGACGCGGCGCTGCTGCTGGAGCATCTGGACACCCTGGAGAGCCTGGGCTTTTCCTGCGAGGACTTCGGGGACGATACGGTGCTGGTGCGCCAGATCCCGGCGGACCTGGACGCCTCGGACGTGACCGCCACGCTGGAGGAGCTGGCCCAGACGCTGCGCAGCGGCCGCTCCCCGGAGGAAAAGCGGGAGGCACTGCTGCATACCATGGCCTGCAAGGCGTCCATCAAGGGCGGCTGGACCAGCGACCCGGCAGAACTCCGTGTGCTGGTGGAAAAGGTGCAGCGCCGCGAGGTGAAGTACTGCCCCCATGGCCGCCCGGTCGCCGTGAAGCTGACGAAGTATCAGATCGAGAAGATGTTCGGGAGAGCGTGAGCGTATGCTCCGCGGGACCGGAAAAGGAGAAAGCATATGGCAAAGGATCGTTTTGTGAAAGTTTACAGCCAGGGCGCCATCAACATCTCAGAGATCTGGGTGGACCGGGAGACCGGCGTCCAGTATCTGTTCCATGCCAGCGGAAACGCCGCGGGCCTCACGCCGCTGCTGGATCGGGAGGGCCGGGTGATGGTCACATACTTGAAGGAGGAACTGGATTAAACCATGAAGCTGTTGTTTGTGGATTGCTGCATCAGCCAGCGGGGGGAAGGCTCCCGGACAAAGCGGCTGGCAAAGGCGTATCTGGACGCGTTTTTGAAGGCCCATCCCGGTACGGAGGTGGAGACGGTCACGCCCGAGGCACTGCTGGCCCTGCGTCCTTTTGACACGGCCATGCTGGATGAGCGGGACGCCCTGGCCGCCGAAAAACGCTGGGACGCGCCGGTCTTCGCCCTGGCCCGCCAGCTGCGCGCGGCGGACGCGGTGGTGGTGGCGGCGCCCTACTGGGACCTGAGCTTCCCGGCGGCCCTGCGCACCTATATCGAATATGTCTCTGCCAACGGCCTCACCTATCACTACGAAGCCGACGGCTGCCACGGCGACTGCCGGGCGGAGCGCCTGGTGTATCTGACCACCGGCGGCGATGTGGAGCGGGAGGACAGCGTGGGCGTGACCCACTGGCGTCAGCTTGCCGCCATGTTCGGTATCGGCCGGTTTGACTATGTGTTTGCCGGCGGGCTGGACCTGGTGCCGGAGCGGGCGGAGGCGCTGCTCTCTGCCCAGTGCACTCTGGCGGCGGCGCTGGGCGCCGAGGCGTAAGAGGGAAAGGAGGCGGCCATGGCGCCGAGGATCGTCTGTGTGGCAGGCCCCACGGCCTGCGGAAAAACGAAAATGGGGGTGCTGCTGGCCAAGGCCTTCAATGGCGAGGTGGTCTCCGCCGACTCCATGCAGATCTACCGCGGTCTCACCATCGGCACCGCCGCCCCCACGCCTGAGGAGATGGAGGGCGTGCCCCACCACATGGTGGCCGTGACGGACGTGACGGAGCCCTGGTCTGCCGCCCGCTATGTGCAATCGGCCATCCCCGTGGTGGACGACATCCTCCGCCGGGGGAAGCTGCCCATCGTGGTGGGCGGCACAGGCCTCTGGGTGGACGCCCTGGTGCGGGGCCGCAGCTTTGCCCCCGGTGCCGCAGGCGGCGCCGTGCGGCGGGAATTGCAGGAGCGCCTGGATCGGGAGGGCATCGAGCCCCTCTTGGAGGAGCTGCGGACGGTGGACCCGGACGCGGCGGCGCGGCTGCACCCACGGGACGAAAAGCGCATCCTCCGGGCGCTGGAGGTGTACCGGGAGACAGGAATGACCATCACCGCCCACAACGCGGCTGAGGCGGCGCTGCCCAACCGGTACGACCCGGTGTGGATCGGCCTTGCCTTTGCCGACCGCGCCGACATGCGGGATCTCATCGACCGGCGGGTGGACGCCATGGTGGAAGCGGGACTTCTGGACGAGGTGGACTGGCTCCTCTCCCAGGACCTGCCGCCCTCTGCCACGGCCCTCCAGGCCATCGGCTACAAGGAGTTCGCCGCCGTGCGCACCGGTCAGGCCACCGTCGCCCAGGCGGTGGAGGAGGTGAAGCTCCGGTCCCGGCAGTATGCCAAGCGGCAGCTGACGTGGCTCAGGCGCAACAAGGACATTCACTGGATCCTGTGGGAAAAAGAGCGGGATTTTGCCCGCGCTTTGCAGATTTCGACCAAAATCCTCTCGGACGCCGGGGTATGCTAGCCTCAGGCGGACGAGCTGTGGTATCGTCCGGCCAAGAAAGAACGAAGGAGCGGACATACCATGGGAACAAAAGCCAATTTGCAGGAGCTGTTTTTGCTGCGGGCCCGGCAGGAGCGCTTGCCGGTGACGCTGTTTTTGATGAACGGCTTCCAGATGCGGGGGGTCATCACGGGCTACGACGCCTTTGTGGTGGTGCTGGACTCCGACGGCCGCCAGCAGATCATTTACAAGCACGCCATCTCCACCATCGCACCGGGCCGGCCGGTGGATCTGGGGGAGACGGCGGGATAACCGGGCGCCGGTGGATGGCGCCGTAAGGAGAGCCATGAAAGAGAGCGCACTTGGAACAAAACTATTGATGCTGGCGGTGACGGTCTGCGTCTTGAGCTACTTCGCCGTCCAGGGACTGGAGTACTTATCCGATCCCCTCACCACCACCCTGGCCTATGAGTACCAGGTGGAGGAGACCGTGGATCTGACGGGGTATGTAGTGCGGCGGGAGACGGTGCTGCCGGACGAGGCCAGCGGCCTTTTGCAGCTGCAAAGGGCCGAGGGCGAGCGGGTCAGCGCCGGGGGCACAGTGGCACTGGTGTATGCGGACCAGGCGTCGCTGGACCGGCAGAAGGAGATCGAGGAGCTGACCGGGCGGCTGGAGCAGCTGCAGTTTGCCCAGGAGGCGGCGCTGTCGTCGGATGTGACGGTGAAGCTGGATGCCCAGATCCTCCAGAGCCTGCTGGACTACCGCGCCAGCGTCACCGCCAACCGCCTGGACAAGGCGGAAGAGTATGAGACGAATCTTCGGTCCCTGGTGCTCAAGCGGGACTATACCTACACGGGCACGGAGGACCTGAGCGGGCAGATCAGCGACCTGCAGTCCCAGATCAAGACCCTGCGGGCCCAGGCGGCCTCCTCCGTGCGGCGGATCACGGCGCCCTTTTCCGGCATTTATTCCGCCGTGGTGGACGGGTATGAGACCGTGCTCACGCCGGAGGGCCTGGCGGCGCTGACGCCCTCGGCCCTCAGCGCCGTCAAGGCCGACGAGGCCGCCGCGTCCAACCAGGTGGGCAAGCTCATCGAAGGGGACGCGTGGTACTATGCGGCCGCGGTGAGTACAGAGCAGGCGGCAGAGCTGGAAGAGGCCGGCACGCTGACCCTGCGCTTTTCCAAGGGCGTGGAGCGGGACCTGGAGGTAACGGTGTACGCCGTGGGACCGGAGGAGAACGGCAAGGCCGTGGTGGTGTTCCGGGGCACGAAGAACCTTCCTCAGCTGACGCTGCTGCGTGAGCAGAGCGCTCAGATCATTCGGGAGACCGCCTCCGGCATCCGCATCCCCCAGGAGGCTCTGCGGGCCGCCAACATCACAGTGGACGAGGAGGGCGGCCGCACGCAGCAGGAGGCCCTGGGCGTTTACTGCGTGGTGGGCATGGAGGCCCGGTTCAAGCCGGTGGAGGTGGTGTACCGGGGCGAGAGCTTCGTGCTGGTGCGCTCCACGGCCCAGTCCAACCAGGAAAAGCTTCGGCTGCGTCCGGGAGACGAGGTCATCATCAGTGCAAACGATCTCTACGACGGGAAAGTCGTTGGAAAAAACTAAAATTTTAGAAAGAAGTTGGAAAGTATGTCCATTGCGGAAAATATCGCACAGGTGCGCGCACACATGGCCGAGGCCTGCCGCCAGGCGGGCCGCGCGCCGGAGGAAGTGACGCTGGTGGGCGCCAGCAAGATGAACGACGCCCAGGCCTGCCGGGACGCCATCGCCGCCGGCATCGACGCCCTGGGAGAGAACCGGGTCCAGGAGATGACCGCCAAGCTCTCGGAAAATGCCTACGACGGCGCGCCGCTGCACTTCATCGGCCACCTCCAGCGCAATAAGGTCAAGCAGGTGGTGGGCAAGGTGGCCCTCATCCAGTCCGTTGGCTCCATCGAGCTGCTGGACGAGATCGAAAAGGTGGCCGCCGCCCGGGATCTGGTGCAGGATATTTTGCTGGAGGTGAACATCGGCGGCGAGGAGGCCAAAAGCGGCTTTGCGCCCGGGGATGTGTTCGCCGCGGCGGAGCACGCTTTGGACTGCCCCCACGTGCGGGTGCAGGGCCTCATGACCATTCCTCCCGCCGACGCCGACCGGGAGACGAATATGCGGTATTTTCAGGAAGTACGGGCGCTTTATGTTGACATCAATGCAAAATTGTTCCATAATGAGCTAAAGTGCCTCTCCATGGGCATGAGCGCCGACTATGCCGACGCCATCGCCTGCGGCGCCACCATGGTGCGGGTGGGCACCGCCATCTTCGGCAAGCGCAATTATAATATCTGAACACTCCCACAGGAGGTTTTGCCATGAGCATCATTGATGAATTGAAAAAATGGACCCATCCCTATGAGGATGAGGACGAGGAGTTCGACGAGTTCGAGGATATGCCCCGCCGGGAAACGGCCTTTGAAGACCGCAAGGCCAAGGCGGAGGAGCGGCGCAACAAGGTGGTCAATATCCACGCCACCACCCAGCTGAAGGTGGTGCTGGTGAAGCCCGAGCGGTTTGAAAACGCCTCGGAGATCGCCGACCATCTCAAGGACAAGCGCACGGTGGTACTGAATCTGGAGTCCACCAACAAGGATATTGCCCGGCGGCTGATCGACTTCCTCTCCGGCGTTGCCTATGCCGGCGAGGGCAAGATCAAGAAGGTGGCCGCCAACACGTACATCATCACGCCCTACCATGTGGACATCGAGGGCGATCTGATCGACGAGCTGGAAAACAACGGCCTTTATTTCTAAAAAGAAGAGAACGGGGGATTTTGGGCTATGCTGACACCGCAGGAAGTTTCCACCCATGCCTTCACCAAGGCGGTCATGGGCGGGTATAATATGGCCATGGTGGACGAGTTTTTGGACGAGCTCACCGACGATTACACCGCATTGTACAAGGAAAACGCCGCACTCAAGGCGAAGATGAAGGTGCTGGTGGAGAAGGTGGAGGACTACCGGGCCACGGAGGACTCCATGCGCGCCACGCTGCTCACCGCCCAGAAGATGGCCGATTCCATCGTGCGGGAAGCGGAGGCCAAGCGGGACGAGCTTCTGGCCCAGGCGGAGGCCCAGGCCCAGGAGAAGATCGCCAGCCTGCGCCGTCAGCTGGCTGAGGCGGAGGACCGCCTGCGCCAGGGACAGCAGCAGCTGAGTCAGTTCATTGCCGACAGCCGCGCCGTGTGCGCCAAGGAGCTGGCCTTTTTGGAACAGCTCCCCCAGCTGCCGCCGGAGCAGGCCGTGTCCGCGGAAGAGGTGCGGGACGAGGCCCAGGAGATCGGCGAGACGGTGATGGCCGCCTTTGCCGCCCAGCAGGTGGAGACGCCCGCCCAGCCGGAGCCCCAGGCAGCGGCGGAGCCTGCCGCGCCCGCCCAGCCGGAGCCGGAGATCCAGCATGTGGACTATCCCGAGGGCGATCCCTTTGCCCCCCAGGCGGAGGAGGAAGAAGAGCCTGTCTCAGAGCCCACCCGCCGCATCAACCTCAGCGATCTGAAGTTCGGCCGCAATTACAAGGGCGACCGTTGATTTTGAAAAACGGCTCATGATCCATGAGCCGTTTTTTTCATAAAGGAGGCAGCGTCATGGCAAGACATGCGCCCATCGTGGCGTTTTTGTACGACTTTGACAAGACCCTTTGCACCACGGATATGGAGGACTATGCCTTTATCCCGTCTCTGGGTATGACGCCGGCGGAGTTCTGGGCCAAGGCCAACCACTTCGGCCGCAGCAACCGGGTGGACGGCATCCTGGCCTATATGTACACCATGCTGCGCGAGTCTGCGGCGCGGAAGCTTCCCTTCACCCGCGCAGACCTGGTGGAGATGGGCCGGGGCATCGTGCTCTTCCCCGGCGTGGAGGACTGGTTTGAGCGCATCAATGCCTTCGGGCGCAGCCAGGGCGTCACCGTGGAGCACTATGTCATCTCCTCCGGACTGCGGGAGATCATCGAGGGCTCCGCCATCTCCGGCGCCTTCAAGGAGATCTACGCCAGCGAGTTCTATTACGACGAGACGGGCGCGCCCGTGTGGCCCAAGCTGACGGTCAATTTCACCGCCAAGACCCAGTTCGTCTACCGGATCAACAAGGGCGTGCTGGACGTGTCCGACGACAAGACCCTGAACGACTCCATGCCAGACGACAGCAAGCGGGTGCCGTTTACCAACATGGTCTACATCGGCGACGGCCTTTCCGACGTGCCCTGCATGAAGATGATGCGCTCCTACGGCGGCCAGGCCATTGCCGTCTACCAGGAGAGCAACCGCTCGGGCGTGGAGGACCTTCTGGCCAAGGGGCGGGTGGATTTTATCTTCCCGGCGGACTACTCCCAGGGCACCGCCCTGGAGGCTGCGGTGCAGGACATCATCCGCAAAATGGCCGTGTGCGACCGGCTCACGGAGCGCAACATGAGCCAGCTGCGCTCCATCGGCGGGGACGTGCTGCCCGATCAGGTGGGCCTTTTCTGAGAGAACGGCCCCTGCGGCCTGCCATGCGGTGGAAAAAACCGGCGCTTCTTGAAAAAGAGGCGCCGGTTTTTCTTTACTTTTCGTAGCCTTTTTGCTAAACTATACCCTGCGTATTTTCGGCGCCCCGGGCGCTGTGTGTGATGTTGGAAAAATCCCTTTATAAGGAGAGAGAAATCATGGCTTCCACCACTGAATTTTCCCGTACATTGTCTTTGCTGCGGCAGGAGCGCGGCGTGTCCCAGCGGACGGCCGCCGCAGACCTTGGCATCTCCCAGGCCCTGCTGAGCCACTACGAAAACGGCATCCGGGAGCCGGGCCTTGCCTTCGTGGTACGGGCGTGCGACTATTACCACGTCTCCGCAGACTTCATCCTGGGCCGGACCCTTTCCAGAGAGGGCAACATGCTCTCCGAGCAGGAGATCCTCTCCGCCGCGGACGAGGGCAACGTGCTCCAGGGCAGCGTGCTGGCCACGCTGCAAAGCAAGCTCCTCTCCGGCGCGGTGGGCGTGCTGTTCGGCCTTCTGGGCAAGCTGGGGGACAAGGCCGCCATCAATGCCGCCGCGGCGTATCTGGGCAGCGCCGTCTATCAGCTCTACCGGCACCTCTACCGTGCCGCCGGGGCCAACGAGGCCTACTTTGCCCTGGACCCGGCCGCCTGCACCATGGGCACTGCCGACGCGGACATGAAGGTGTCCGAGGTGCGCTATGCCCGGGCCATGCGCCTTTGCCAGAGCCAGAAAAAGGCCTTCCCGGACCTCTCTCCCGAGGCACTGACCAACGGCTACCCCGGCCGCTGCCAGAGCCTGACCCAGGTACTCAGCACCGCCGACGCGCGCCTTTGCGCCCTGGCGGACAAGCAGGAGAAATAACATGAGCTTTCAGTCCCTTTCCTTTCTGGCATTTCTGGCCCTGACTGCCGGCGCGTGCACGGCCCTGCGCCGATGCAGCCTCCCGGCCGGGCGGGCGGCGCTGAGCGCGGCATGCCTTATATTCTACCTCAGCGGAGGAGGCTGGGCGGCCTTTGCCGTGCTGTGCGCCGGGTGCGCCGTGACGGCACTGGCGGCCCGTGCCATGGGCCATGGGGCCGGTGCCGCCCGGCGGCGGATCTTTGCGGCCGGCTCTTTGTACCACGTGGCCGTGCTGCTGGCGTTCAAGTACACGGACTTTTTCACCGGCGGCGCCCTTTCCATCGGCTGGGCGCCTCTGGGACTGAGCTTTTTCACCTTCCAGCAGCTGTGGCTTCTGCGGGAGGTGTACATGGGCCGGTTCACCCTGCAAGGTCCCTGGGATCTGGCGCTGGCGTCGTTCTTTTTCCCCACGGTCACCTCCGGGCCCATTCTGCGTCCGGAGGCCATCTTCCCCCAGCTGGAGTCGGACGCTTTCCTGCGGCCTGACTGGTCCGATGCGGCGGCGGGGCTTTACGGCATCTGCTGCGGCACGGCGAAAAAGGTGCTGCTGGCGGATCCCCTGGGCGCCGTGGTGAAAAGCGGCTGGAGCGATCTTGCGGCCCTGAGCGCCACGGACGCGTGGCTGGTGATCCTGGGCTACACCATGCAGCTCTACTTTGACTTTTCCGGCTACTGCGACATTGCCGCCGGCGCCGCCCGGCTGCTGGGGGTGCGTCTGCCGCTGAACTTCGACTCTCCGTACCGGAGCCTTTCCGTGGGGGAGTTCTGGAAGCGCTGGCACATGACCCTCACCACCTTTTTGCGGGAGAACGTCTACTTTCCTTTGGGCGGCAGCCGGCGGGGGGCCTGGCGGACATACCGCAACATTTTGATCGTGTATCTCGTCAGCGGCTTCTGGCACGGTGCCGGATGGACGTTTTTGGTGTGGGGCGCCCTCCACGGCCTGGCCCAGATCGCCGAGCGGGCCTGGGGCGGCGGTCGGGCGCGTCTGCCGGCGTGGCTCCAGTGGGCGCTGACATTTTTGTTCGTGAATGTTGCCTGGGTGTTTTTCCGGGCCCCGTCGGTGTCCGACGCCCTGACGCTTTTGGCCACGGCGTGCACGGGCACGGTGTCCCTGCCCGGCACGTGGCTCATGGAGGGGGCCTTTGAACGGGAGACTGCCGCCATTGAGTTGCTGGTACCGGCTCTGGAGAGCGCCTGGCTCGCCTGGGGAAAGGCGATCGTGCTCTACGGCGCGGCCTGCGCCGCGGCGCTGCTGCCCCGCCGAAGTGCCGCCCGGCGCATGGAGGACTTTGTACCTCCCTCTGCGTGGCGCACGGCGCTGCTGGCCCTGGCGGCGCTTTGGGCGGTGCTGTCCTTTACGGGCATCACGACCTTCATCTATTCCAATTTTTAAGGAGGCGGCCATGAAAGCAACTTGCAGACGATGGTTTTGCGGCCTCCTGGCTGGGCTTTTGGCGCTTTTGGGGCTGTGCGCCGCCGTGGTGTACCGGGTGGACCCCTGCTTTTATTACCGGCTGCCCCAGGAGGGCGGCGCCTTTTTCAACGAGCGGTACCAGGCTGCGGGCATGATCCGCAATGTCCGGGCGGACACGGCGCTTCTGGGCACCTCCATGGCCGCCAACTACCGCGCCTCCTGGATCGGCGAGACCCTCGGCGGCACGGGGCTGCGCATCACCATTCCGGACGGGTACCTCAGCGAATTTGACCAGGCCGTGGAGCTGCTCTTCCGCACCCAGGATCCGCAGAGGGTCATCTTCGGGCTGGATCTGAACATTCTGGTGCGGGACGAGAGCGGCCTCACCGGTGCCATGCCGGACTATCTCTACAACAAAAACCCTGTGGACGATGTGCGCTATCTTCTCAACAAGGACACCCTTTATTACAGTCTCTATACCATCATGACGGAGCTTTGGGGCACGGAGCAGTCCCTGGATGAGGGGTTCACCTGGGGAGAGGGCATCTGGTGGAACCACTTGACGGCCCTGGACAATTACGAGCGCCCGGAGCCGGCAGGGGAAACGCTGCCGCCGGACACGTATCTGGACGAGGCGGCGGGGAACCTGGCGGTGGTGGAGAAGTGGGTAACGGCCCATCCTGACACCCAGTTCGATATCTTTTTCCCCCCTTACAGCATCCTCTTTTGGGACAAGGCCGCCCGCCAGGGCACCACGGACGCCATGCTCTCGGCATTGGAGCTGGCGGTGGAGACGCTGGCATCCTATGAAAACGTCCGGATATACGGTTTCTTGCTGGATGAGGACATCGTCATGAACCTGGACTACTACTGCGACTATGTCCACCACTCCGGCCAGGTGAGCCGGCTGCTGCTCCGGAAGCTGGCGGCGGATGAGGAGCGGCTGACGGAGGAAAATATCGGTCCCACGCTGGAAAACTGGCGGGAGACTGTGGTAAACTACGATTATGAGAAATTCTGGGATGAGTCGTTCTGGATCGCCTGGAACGCATCCCACAGCGACCTCGTCGGGGCAAAGTCCGCTTGACGCAGCTTCCGCCTGACGGCGAGAGCCGCATCCGCGTTCTTGCCCCTCCTCTCCCCACCGCACGGCGTGCGGCGGGGACCCCCGATGGGATTTGATTTTACGGCGCAGCGTGCCGCCCCGCCTGGGGCGGGCGGCGCGGACTTGCCTTACGGAGGTATCATCGACCTATGAAGCAAAGCAACATCCGAAATTTTTCCATCATCGCCCACATCGACCACGGCAAGTCCACGCTGGCGGACCGGCTGCTGGAGCAGTGCGGCGCCGTGACCGCCCGGGAGATGGAGTCCCAGCTGCTGGACAACATGGACCTGGAGCGGGAGCGCGGCATCACCATCAAGGCCCGGGCCGTGCGGCTGACCTATCACGCCCAGGACGGGGAGGACTACGAGCTGAACCTGATCGACACTCCGGGCCACGTGGACTTCAACTATGAGGTCTCCCGGTCCCTGGCCGCCTGCGAGGGCGCCGTGCTGGTGGTGGACTCCACCCAGGGCGTGGAGGCCCAGACCCTGGCCAACACGTACCTTGCCCTGGAGCACGACCTGGAGATATTGCCGGTGTTCAACAAGATCGACCTGCCGGCGGCGGACCCACTGAAGGCCAAGCACGAGGTGGAGGACATCATCGGCCTGCCTGCCATGGACGCGCCGGAGATCTCCGCCAAAATGGGCACCAACATCGGCGCCGTGCTGGAGGACATCGTGAAAAACGTGCCGCCTCCCACGGGAGACGCCAGCGCGCCATTGAAAGCGCTGATCTTCGACAGCCAGTATGACAGCTACCGGGGCGTCATCGTGTACTTCCGGGTGATGGAGGGCACGCTGCGCACGGGCCAGCAGGTGAAGATGATGGCCTCCGGCGCCACCTACCAGGTCATCGAGTGCGGCCACCTGCTGCCGCTGGGCATGGAGCCGTGCGACAAGCTGGAGGCCGGCGAGGTGGGCTACTTCACCGCCAGCATCAAAAACGTGCAGGATACCCGGGTGGGCGACACGGTCACCGACGCGGCCACTCCTGCCGCCGCGCCCCTGCCCGGCTACCGTCCCGTGCAGCCCATGGTGTACTGCGGCATCTACACGGAGGACGGCTCCAAGTACCCGGACCTGCGGGACGCCCTGGAAAAGCTCCAGCTCAACGACGCATCGCTGAGCTTCGAGCCGGAGTCCTCCGTGGCGCTGGGCTTTGGTTTCCGCTGCGGCTTTTTGGGCATGCTCCACATGGAGGTCATCCAGGAGCGGCTGGAGCGGGAGTTCGACCTGGATCTGGTGACCACGCTGCCCTCCGTTATTTACCATGTCTATAAGACCGACGGACAGATGGTGGCCGTGGACAACCCCCACAACTATCCGGACCCCGCCACCATCGAGCACGCGGAGGAGCCCTATGTGAAGGTCTCCATCATCGCCCCCAACGAGTATGTGGGCAACATCATGCCCATGTGCCAGGAGCGCCGGGGCGAGTTCAAGGACATGCAGTACCTGGATACCAACCTGGTGGAGCTGCACTATCAGATGCCCTTGAACGAGATCATCTACGACTTTTTTGACGCCCTGAAGGCCAACACCAAAGGCTATGCGTCCTTGGACTATGAGCTCTCCGGCTACCGGCCCAGCGAGCTGGTGAAGGTGGACATGAAGCTCAACGGTGAGGGCGTGGACGCTCTGAGCTTCATCGCCCACAAGGACAAGGCCTATCCCCGGGCCCGTCGGCTTTGCGAAAAGCTCAAGGAGAACATTCCCCGTCAGCTGTTCGAGGTGCCCGTCCAGGCGGCCATCGGCGGCCGGGTCATCGCCCGGGAGACCGTCAAGGCCATGCGCAAGGACGTGCTGGCCAAGT
>PPYE01186493.1_pt1 | contig 27307 bp, 17 predicted proteins | sample 1559881 | NCBI WGS metagenome assembly PPYE01 (sample SAMN08240022, study PRJNA423297) | Human gut metagenome, whole genome shotgun sequencing project. | reverse complement strand
CTGCAAGGCTTCCACTTCATCCTCACTGAGTGGAAGAACAAAATTTCCAATGAAATTGAAATAAATATCCACTTGCTGAATACGGTCTTTTGTTCTGCCACCCTCTGCTTCATGAATTACAACCTTTTCAATGAAATCATTAAGCATAAGCTCTGTAATATTTGTTTGTTCCTCTGTTTTTGTGTAATCATCTACACTCGGTGTACCGTTGCAATACAGGTTAAATGCCATTCGCACCACCTTCATACTGCCACTGGTCTGCCAGCCTTCATGCAAGCACTCAGTTTTTACACATCCCGTCTTAAAATCATAGATGCTATTAATATTTCTTCTCGTATCAACAACTGATGCCAAGGCAATAGCAAAGTGCCTTGTGGTACACATCCTGATAGCGTACCTCTTTTCATTTTTCATAGTAGAATTTTTCATGTGCTTCGCTGATAAAATTGATTGTCTGTTTCTTTTGTTTTCTGCCCCTAACGCTGTGTTGTTCATAGTGAACCTCCTTATAGATATTAGAATAAAAAAATGGAACAAACCCAAATAAAAGGGCTTATTTCCAAACATCAAACAAGGGAAAGCAATAAATGCTTTCCCTTGCAGAACTTTATATATAGATTTTTACTTCAATATCTTTAAATCTGTTCGCTTTTGTATACTCTGGACGTTCAGCCATAAATGCCTGCACATCTGTTCTCGTTACCGTTAAGCTGCAGAAATAAATATATTGTTGCCTAATTCCTCTTGTCCGCAATTGCAGCCTGTGCAGCAGCCAATCTCGCGATCGGTACACGGAACGGAGAACAGGATACATAATCCATTCCAACCTTATGGCAGAATGCAACAGAAGAGGGATCGCCGCCATGCTCACCACAGATACCGATCTTTAAGTTCGGACGCTGGGAACGACCTTTTGTGACTGCCATTTCGATCAGCTGTCCTACGCCGTTTTGGTCAAGCTTTGCAAAGGGATCAGATTCATAGATCTTACTCTTATAATAATCCACCAGGAATTTTCCTGCGTCGTCACGGGAGAAGCCAAAGGTCATCTGAGTCAGATCATTGGTACCAAAGGAGAAAAATTCGGCTTCTTCTGCAATTTCGTTTGCCAGAAGTGCTGCTCTTGGAATTTCGATCATCGTTCCAATGTGATAAACCAAATTCGATTTTTTTTCTGCCTTAACCTTTTCAGCAGTTTCCACAATTACGTCCTTGACAAATTTCAGCTCCTTTTTATCGCCAACCAACGGAACCATGATCTCCGGAACGATCTCAAAGCCCTTTTCTTTACTTACTTCAATCGCCGCTTCGATTACCGCTCTTGTCTGCATTCTTGCAATTTCCGGATACGTAACGGACAGCCGGCAGCCTCTGTGACCCATCATCGGGTTGAACTCATGCAACTCACTGCAGGTGCTCTTTACTTCCTCAACAGAAAGATTCATATCCTTTGCCAGTGCTTCGATATCCTTTTCGTCTGTCGGAACAAACTCATGCAGCGGCGGATCCAGGAAACGAATCGTAACAGGTTTCCCCTCCATTACTTCATAAAGCGCCTTGAAATCGCCCTTCTGGAACGGAATCAGCTCTTCCAGCGCCTTTTCGCGCTCTTCCACGGTTTTGGAAAGGATCATTTTACGGATCTTCGGAATTCGCTCCGGTTCAAAGAACATGTGCTCTGTTCTGCAAAGTCCAATCCCTTCTGCACCAAGATGTACCGCATTTGCCGCATCTGCAGGCGTATCTGCATTCGTGCGAACCCTCAATTTACGGAAGGAATCCGCCCAGCTCATGATTCTGCCGAAGTTGCCGCTGATCGAAGCCTCCTGTGTCTGAATATCGCCGTCGTAAATTTTGCCGGTTGAGCCATCCAAGGAAATATAATCCCCCTCAAAATAGGTCTTGCCGCCTAATGTAAACTGCTTTTTCTTTTCATCGATCACAATATCTCCGCAGCCGGATATACATGCGGTTCCCATGCCTCTTGCCACAACCGCAGCATGGGATGTCATACCGCCGCGCACAGTCAGGATACCCTCTGCAGCATGCATCCCCTCGATATCCTCCGGAGAAGTTTCCAGACGTACTAAAATGACACGCTCGCCAGTCTCATGGGCTTCTTTTGCTTCCTCTGCAGTAAAATAGATCTTACCGGCTGCTGCGCCAGGAGATGCCGGAAGAGCCTGTCCCATCACGGTTCCCTTTTTCAGTGCATCCGGATCGAAAGCGGGATGCAGCAGCTGATCCAGAGATTTTGCTTCAATTCTGCTGACAGCTTCCTGGGGCGTGATCATACCTTCATCCACAAGGTCGCATGCGATCTGCAGAGCCGCCTGCGCCGTGCGCTTGCCATTTCTGGTCTGTAAGAAATACAGCTTTCCGTCCTCGATGGTAAATTCCATATCCTGCATATCACGGTAATGCTCTTCCAGACGGTTTGCAATTTTCAAAAATTCCTCATAGCATTCCGGCAGGTCTTCTTCCAGTCGGGTAATGGGCTGCGGTGTACGGATTCCTGCAACAACGTCCTCACCCTGTGCGTTGATCAGATATTCGCCATAAATGCCCTTTGCTCCGGTGGAGGGGTTTCTCGTAAAGGCAACGCCTGTACCGGAGGTATTGCCCATATTTCCGAATACCATCGACTGTACATTGACTGCAGTTCCCCAGTCCCCCGGAATGTCATTCATTCTTCTGTATACGATAGCTCTTTCATTATCCCACGAACGGAATACCGCCTTTACCGCTTCCATCAGCTGAACCCGCGGCTCCTGCGGAAATTCTTCGCCCATTTTTTCCTTATAGATCTCTTTAAAACGCCGGATCACCTCTTTTAGATCCTCCGCCGTCAGCTCCGTATCAAAATGAACTTTCCGATCTTCTTTTATTTCATCAATGACCCGTTCAAATAACGATTTGGGAACTTCCATGACAACATCTGAGAACATTTGAATAAAGCGTCTGTAAGAATCGTAGGCAAATCTCGGATTGCCTGTCCGTTTGGCAAAGCCTTCGACCGAAATATCGGTCAAGCCCAGATTCAGGATCGTATCCATCATACCGGGCATCGAAGCTCTCGCTCCGCTTCGTACCGACACAAGCAACGGATTCTCGGTATCTCCGAACTTCTTGCCGAGCTTTTCCTCCAAAAGTGCCAGTGCATCAAAAATCTGTATCTGAATTTCTTCAGAAATTGACCTGCCATGGTTATAGTAGTCTGTGCAGGCCTCTGTCGTCACGGTAAAGCCGGGTGGAATCGGCAGCCCGAGATTCGTCATCTCTGCAAGGTTCGCACCTTTTCCGCCCAGGAGGTTGCGCATATCCGCATTTCCCTCCCTGAATAAATACACCCATTTCGCCATTGTAATGGTCCCCCTTTGGTCTGTATTTACAGTCATTTAGCATTATGCCGGACTGTTTTTCTCATAAAATCATTCTAACACATTAAAATATGTAAAGTCAAACAATATATTCGTTTTTTATTTGTGCAGTTTTTAGTTTTCCTGCCAAATTTTGTCGCAGAACAAACAAAATCTTTCACAAACAGCAAAATGTTGCCAAAAGGAGCCGTTCACGCGCAATACAATTCACCCGCGCCATTTGCAAAAAAATCCGCCTTCTCCATGTGGAATCCACACGGAAAAGACGGATCTTTCTAATTCACAGAATTAAGTACCCACAAAGCGCGTACTCGATTATACACAGCCAGCTTAAAATTTCTTAGAAATCCAGCTTTTCTGCAAAGTATGCGTCCAGATCAGCGATCGCAACCCGCTCCTGCTCCATAGAATCACGGAAACGAACGGTTACGCAGCCGTCTGTCTCGGATTCGAAATCGTAGGTAACGCAGAACGGCGTACCGATTTCATCCTGACGGCGATATCTCTTACCGATATTTCCTCTGTCGTCAAATTCGCAGTTGTACTTCTTGCACAGCTGGGTATAGATCTTCTCTGCACCCTCGTTGAGCTTCTTGGACAGCGGCAGGATGCCGATTTTAACCGGTGCCAGAGCCGGATGGAAGTGAAGGACAGTACGGACATCTCCGCCCTCCAGCTCTTCCTCGTCATAAGCAGCGCATAAAAATGCCAGAACGACACGGTCTGCACCCAGAGACGGCTCAACAACATAAGGGATATATTTTTCATTCTTGGAATCGTCAAAGTAAGACAGATCCTGACCGGAAACCTCTGCATGACGGGAAAGGTCGTAATCGGTACGGTCAGCGATGCCCCACAGCTCGCCCCAGCCAAAGGGGAATAAAAATTCGATATCCGTTGTAGCCTTGGAGTAGAAGGAAAGCTCTTCTTTTTCATGGTCTCTGACACGCATTTCTTCCGGCTTGATACCCAGAGTCTGCAGCCAGTCGATACAGAACTGTTTCCAGTATGCGAACCATTCGAGGTCGGTGTCAGGCTCACAGAAGAATTCCAGCTCCATCTGCTCAAACTCTCTGGTACGGAACGTAAAGTTGCCGGGTGTGATTTCATTGCGGAAGGACTTACCGATCTGACCAATACCGAACGGGATTTTCTTTCTGGAAGTACGCTGTACGTTCTTGAAGTTTACGAAAATACCCTGCGCGGTTTCGGGACGCAGATATACCGTATTCTTTGCATCCTCCGTAACACCCTGGAAGGTCTTGAACATCAGGTTGAACTGACGGATTTCGGTAAAGTTGTGTTTGCCGCAGGTCGGGCAGGGAACCTGGTTATCTTCGATAAATTGCATCATCTGTTCCTGGCTCCAGCCGTCTACAGAGCCTCCCAGATCAATATTGTGCTCCTGCGCATAATCTTCGATGATCTTATCTGCACGGAAACGCTCGTGGCATTCCTTACAGTCCATCAGCGGATCAGAAAAGCCGCCCAGATGTCCGGATGCAACCCAGGTCTGGGGATTCATCAGAATCGCGCAGTCCACACCGACGTTGTAAGGGTTCTCCTGGATAAATTTTTTCCACCATGCGCGCTTTACGTTGTTTTTCAGCTCTACGCCGAGGTTACCGTAATCCCATGTATTTGCAAGTCCGCCGTAAATTTCGGAACCGGGATATACAAACCCTCTCGCTTTTGCCAGCGATACAATTTTGTCCATTGTCTTTTCCATCGTTTTTCTCCTTTGACTGCACAGATTTTAATCAAACAGAATATAGGTCAGCATATCTGCGTCGGTTACGGATACTGTTTTGGCATTCGCTGTCGCCTCGACATCCTCCGAACCGTACCGGACCTTATCCCATACTCTGACATTAACCGCTTCCCGCACAACTGCAATGTGCTTTTCTCCCATTTTGAGGAGGTCTTCCTTGCCGATCTGCTCTCCGTCTCCCTTCAGGGAAGAAAGCGTGACATTCAGATCATAGCCTGCATTAAACGCATCTTTTACGGTTCCAACAAACAATGCCAGTTTGTTGAAAGCAGAATAAGCAGAAGCGTCCGCATACTGCATCACGACCGTTACCGTATGATCGTCATTTTCTTTTACCGCTTTCAGCACAACCGCTTCTTTTCCAGCCGAAGCATTATAAGTATCGCATGCCTGCTGAATCGTACTTTCCAGCTCATCCAGATTATAATAGCTTTCGGAAAAATCTTCTATAATCGTGTGAACCACCTGACCATTTTTTTTGACTTCAATCGTGGTCTCGGTTACTTCCGGCTCCCTGCCGCATCCCGTCAGCATCGCTGCCAGACACAGGATACACAGTGCGCGCATGATCCATTTTCGCGTCATTTATCTGCTCCCTCTCATCTGCATCCGCTCTTTATCTGCCGATGCTATGATCTTAACTATTATAGCCGACCGCCCTTTCTTTTTCAACCCATAACTTTACAAAGTCATTTTATAACGTTTCCAGGATCTCCAGGGTATGAAATTCACCCGGAAGAAAATCCCTCCGGTATTTTTCTGCAATCTGCACAAGCTCTGCAAGCACTTCTTCTTTTAAGGTAAATGTGTAAAGCTTTTCCACGGGCGTCCCTGCAATAAATTCAACTGCATACAGCGCCGTTTCCGAAAAATTGCCCTGCGGCAGCCCCGGGAATTCCCCGTTTGCCACAATCAGCCGGATTTCGTAAATGCATCGCACAAGCCTGCGCGGGATGCTTTTTACCGTCAGCGCCCGCAGGGACTGATATAAAAGCTTTAACACCTCGCGCTCGTCGTTATTTTCCCGCGTGCAATAATCCGCCAGCTCCAGGAAATACATTCCGTAATAGGCGCCCTCAAAATCCTGCCGCAGCTCTTCAAAATAGCAGTCCGCTGAAATATCACAAACGCTGTAGGAATTTCGCCCTGCATACAGCTCGAACGTCCCGAAGGTAAACGGACTGGTAGGAGCCAGAAAAGCACTTGTCGGCTTTCTGGCTCCCCTTGCAAAAGCGGATATTTTTCCTTTTTCCCGAGTCAGGATCACGACTCTCCTGTCATACTCCCCGATCGGTTCTGCCTTCAGAACGATCCCGAGCACTTTGATCCGATCCTGCATGTTGTTCCCCATCCTGTCCCTGCGCCTTTGCACGAAAGGACGAAGTAAACGAGCTGCTCTCGTGCAACTTCGCCCGGTTCCGGAGCGCATTTCTTTCCTGTATCTGATTCCGGTACTGCAGATAATCCTCCACACGCCCGGTTTTTAAAAACTGATCCCAGTAACTTCTTTCATTCATCCTTACCGCCTCCCATGTATCCAATCTGCCGTCTCCGACAGCTTTTACGTCCCTCATAGGATAAGCGGTTTGAACTTTTTTTATTCCCTCAGAAAAAAGAGCGTTCTATCTGTCCGGTCTGGTATCCGCAGGGTTGTAACCGAAGTTTTTCAAGAGGAAATCGCTGTCTCTCCAGTCCTTCTTGACCTTGACCCAGAGCTGCAGATTGACCTGGCATTCCAGCATATCCTCGATATCCCGGCGCGCCTGAGAACCGATCCTTTTAAGCATGCTGCCCTGCTTGCCGATAATAATTCCCTTGTGGGAATCCCGCTCGCAGATGATCGTCGCATCGATATTGACGATATGCTCCTTAAATTCCATCCGTTCGACCGCCACTGCGATGCCGTGGGGAATTTCCTCTTCCAGACAGCGCAGTGCCTTTTCCCGGATCATCTCCGCAACGATCTGACGCTGCGGCTGGTCTGTGATCGTATCTTCATCGTAGAATGGCTCTCCATAGGGAAGATATTTGAAAATGCAGTCCAACAGCGTATCGGTATTGTTGCTGCGAAGTGCCGATACCGGGACGATTTCTGCAAAATCCATCTCTTTGCGGTAGGTTTCCATTGCATCCAAAACAGCTGTTTTAGGAACGGTGTCGATCTTGTTGATCACGAGAATGACCGGCAGCCTGCTGCGTTTTAACTGCTCCAGGATATGCCGTTCCCCGGCACCGATATAGGTCGTCGGCTCTACCAGCCAGAGAATGACGTCCACGTCAGAAAACGTGCTTTCCGCCACCTTTACCATGTAGTTGCCGAGCTTGTTTTTCGCCTTATGGATGCCCGGCGTATCCAGAAACACAATCTGTCCCTTCGGTCCCGTATAGACGGTCTGAATCCGGTTTCTTGTCGTCTGGGGTTTATTGGATGTGATCGCGATTTTCTGTCCGATCAGATGATTCATCAGTGTGGACTTGCCCACGTTCGGGCGTCCTACCAGCGTTGCAAAGCCCGCTTTTTTCTGTTTGTTCTGCGCCATGTATCTGTTCCTTTCCCGGTTTTTGTCTGTATCTGTCCCCGGTTTTGATTTCTGTTTTTGCCGATGTCTTTTTTCCCGCCTGATGCTTTTCACTTATCTTGATAATTATCCGTACAATCAGGATCGCAATTCCGAGTACGATTGCAATCGCAATCAGGATCGGCAAGAGAATAATAAATTCAATTGCGAAATTTTTGAAAAAGCTTCCAACCCTGTAAATATTTGCAGAAAAGCCCTCTGCAATCCGCGCACCCGCGCTCTTTGCCGCTCCTGGCGTGTAGCGCTCCACCTCGTCGATATAGAGGTTGACCGTGCTGTAATCCACCTGATTGTCATAGGTGCGAAGCTGGGATTCCATGCTTTCGATCTGATAGCGTACATCGGTCAGCTGCTCGTTGATCGCAATGATATCCTCGATGGATTCCGCCTGCTCCATCATGGAGAGGAGGCTTTCCTGTTCTGCCAGAAGTGCCTTTTTGTGGCTCTGCAGATCCACATACTGCAGCGTTACATCCTCTGTGGATTCAGATTTTCTCGTCACATTGGACTGCTTGGAAATTCCCGCCAGATAGCCGTCGAGCTTCTCCGAAGGAATTCTTGCCGTCAGACGTGCGCTTCTGGCAGCAGACGTTGAACTGGCATAACTGCTATTGGAAATGCTGCTGCTTTCTATGTAGCCTCCAAGCTCCTCCGCCTGAGACTGTGCAGACGCAAGGAGCGCATCAAAGCTTTCCGTCTCTACGTCCATATCCACATTTCGGATCAGCTTGCGCCCGGTCGTCTCTCCCTTTTCTACGGTTTCCGCCTGGGACGAGCCGTTTTCTTCCGATACTTCCTCGGCATACTCATAGTCGCCGCTGTCATAATATACACCGCCCGCAGCACTGTAGTTTGACGCAGCCGTATCATAGGCGGATTCCATCGCCATTTTACTTGCCGATCCGCAGCCCGACAGCATGGATAAGGCTAAAACACCCGTCAGTACCTTCACCATTTTCTTTTTCAACATGAAAATCCCTCCCTTCTAAGCTTCCCATTGTGTATATGCTCCATCGGCTGCACCGAACTTTTGTCCGGGCAGCCGCGTGCTTCAAAGCAGCTGTTCCAGTGTCCCGAAGCGTTCTTTTTCCTCTTCGATCTTCTTCGTATTTCCGACAACACACAGGCAGTCGTCTTCCAGAAATGCCTTCATGTGACCGGCAAGCGCCCGGATATCCTCCGCCGTCGCATCCAGAACCTGATCCCGCTCCTTCTGCAGCTGCTCTGCGGTCTGTCCGGTCAGATAAATGCTCAGCGCGCGCAGCGCCTTTGCAGCCGGGTTCATCGGTGCATCCATTTCACTGACCGTACCGATGACCGCTTGAGTCATCGAGCGCTCATCCCCTGAGAAATGCGCTACATACTCCACGATTCCCTCATAGGCTTCGATCGTCTTGCCAAGATTCGGATCGCGGTAAGAAGCGATATAGGCATCTCCGCTCTTTCCGAAGCTGCACATGCAGCCGTAAGCGCCGCCCTTGACGCGGACTGTGTTCCAGAGATAATCCGTATTTAAAATACCGCGCAACATCCGCAGCACTCCGGTATATTCCAACCCGTTCTTTTTATAATTTCCGGCGCGGCACACATACTGTACCTGAGAAGCTGATAAAAAGCCCTCATTTTTCTTCGAAACCGCAGCATGCACCGGCTCTCTGTCCACCGGGCAGGTAAACAAATCTTTTTTCAGCGCTTTGGCTTCTGCTTCAAACAGCTTTTCCTGTTCTTCCTCTTCTGCGGTAAAATCAAACATCAGGTTTTCCGGACGGAACATGCACTCGCTCAGCCGTTTCAAAATCTCCGGAAGCTTCTCTTTTTCTTCGTCCCAGTTTGTGCAGAGCCCATCCACCAGCCGATAAAAGTCCATGCCGCTTAAAATTTCCTGAATTGCTACCGTCTCGGACGTATAGGACATTGCCCTGCCCGCCGCAATCGTATGTCCTGCGGAAATCATGGAGGACTGCAGTCTCGATTTCAACTCTGTCAGAATCTCGTACAGGCGCTTCGTATCCGTATAATTGGAACGTACCAGCATCTCTGCTGTCAGCTCCATCGCGTCCTTTAAATGCGCATGGAATGCTTTTCCTTTGATTTCAAACGTAATTTTGCGTTCGGACGGGTTTGTGACATTCGGATAAATATTCGTAACCGGCACGATTCCTCCGGTCAAAAGGTCAGTCTGTGTAAACAGCTCCTGATAGGAATAATTCTGCGTATCCACCAGGCCGATCGCCGCCTTCAAAATGCCGACATAGGCAAACAGCTCTGCCGGAACCTCACTGATATCGAACAGCAGGCGAAAATAACTGACGCCGTTGGTTTCGATTTTATGGTAAATCAGTTTTGTGTCTTCGATTTTACGTTCTTCCAGAATGATCGGCTCGATCTCCCGACGAATATCGCTTCTTTCCAACAGCGGAATCTTCGCCAGATCCTCCGGGCGGTCGGGTTCTTCCTGAAACGCTTTCAGCGCAGCTGTCTTTTCCACAATTTTTTCGATTTCTTCTGCAGTCAGCGTCTCCTTGTAAGCCTGCAGGCGATCTGCCAGCTCCTGATCCTTTTTATCGGTCAGCCCTCTTTCGGGTACGAGCAGCAGTACGCTTCTGTGCGGATTGTGCAGCAGATGCTTTTCAATCAGCTGTTCAAAATATCCTGTCTCCACCTTTTCTCTCAGGCTTCTGTAGGTATCGCCCGCTTCGATATGAATAAACGGTCTGGTTTCATCGTAAAGCCAGCTGTCCATTACCTGCAGTCCATACATCAATCCTGCAGGGAAAATACCATAATCCGCTTCCCGATACTTAAATTCGTAATAATTCAGTCCGGCCTGCAAACGCTTTTGATCCAATCCCTCTGCAACAAGCTTTTCCAGTGTCTCGTCGATGATCCTTAAAAATTCTTCTTTCCGGGAAGCATCCGCATTTTTAGCGACGATGGAGAAATACGGCTGTCTCGTCCCGTTGTCATAATCACTGTAGATGTCTTCGCCGATGCCTGCATCCAAAAGTGCCTGCTTTAAGGGCGCACCCTGGGAGGAACAAAGCGCGTAGTCCAGAATCTGAAAGGCAATGTATTCTTCCCGGTTTAAAACGTCCCCGGCAGTCATACTGCAAGTCAGGTAGGTATTGTGCTCCAGCGGCTCGCTCTCGGTGATCGAGTAGGGCTTTACAGCTTCCCTGGGTGCAGCAAAAGACTCCTGCAGACTGATGTTTGCCTCCACGTCAATTTTTTCAAAATGGGACAGATAGTGCTCATCCATCCAGTTGAGACGCTCGACCATATCCATGTTGCCATACAGATAGATATAGCTGTTGGCCGGATGATAATATTTACGATGGAAATCCAGGAACTGTTCATAGGTCAGGTTCGGAATCACATCCGGGTCGCCGCCGGATTCGTTCGCATAAACCGTATCAGGGAACAGATTCCGCACGATCTCCCGATCCAGAACGTCGTCCGGAGAAGAGAACGCACCCTTCATCTCATTATATACGACGCCGTTTAATTTCAGTTCATCGGATGCGTTTTCCATCTCATAATGCCAGCCTTCCTGATAAAAGATGTTGGGCTGCTTATAAATATCCGGATAAAATACTGCATCCATATAAACATGCATCAGGTTTGCAAAATCCTTGTCGTTGCAGCTTGCAACCGGATACATCGTCTTGTCCGGATAGGTCATGGCATTTAAAAACGTATTCATAGATCCCTTTACAAGCTCAATAAAAGGGTCTTTGACCGGAAATTCCTTAGAGCCTTCCAGAACGGAATGCTCCAGAATATGCGCAACACCTGTGCTGTCCGCCGGAGGCGTCTTAAATCCGATATAAAATACTTTGTTTTCATCCTCATTGGATAGCAGTGCGATCCGCGCACCGCTCTTTTTGTGGCGCAGCAGATATCCTTCCGATCTTAAATCATGGATCTTCTGTCGGCTGATGATCTCATAAGCTGCCAGATCTTCTATTCTCATTTTCTCCGCTCATTTCTGCGCACGTTTTTTTCGCATATCGAGTTTGTGTCAAGTGCGCGCAGACACAAATCTCGCGATTGAAAAATTTTATTTTTCAATCTTCTCCCTCTCCTGTATCAGATATTTGTCTCACACGGAAAACATCATCAGCGCCAGCTTGGTCAGATGAAGCTCTTCCACGATAATCGTGTCCATCTTTCTGTGAAGCTCTTCACTCTGTACGATTTCGGAAATTTTGTATTCCCGGCTTTCGTAATGCCCATGCTTATGCCTTTTCCCGTCCGCCTCTATCCATACGCTCATCTTAAACGATGCCTTCAGCTCCTGAAACGTCTCATAAGAAAAATCATCCTCTTTCATAAAAAAGATATGATTTTCCATCGTCGTCTCCGGCGAGGTCTCCTTCAACAGATAATGTCGGATGATCGCTTTCCATTTATAAGGAATCTCCTCACTTTTTAACATTTCCTCATAGGAATAACGGGCACCGATATAAATATTTCCGAAATCCTGCAGGACATACTTAAAATCCTGATTTTGCGGCATATCCATGCGTCAGCCCTCCGATTCCAGAAATTCAATATGATCTGCGGTGATTCTGGCTGCGTCCCGAATTTTTTCTTCCGAAATTCCGGTTTCTTCGGACAGCTCTTCCACCGTCACCTTGTGGCCGAGCTCCTTTGACAGTTCCTCCGCTTTTTCCAGAATATCATTGGCATTTTCAGCAAGCATTTCGCCCGTCTTTTTTTCGGAAGCATTTTCAGAAATATAATTTTCCATCGCCTCCATGATCATGCTGGCGATCGTGCCCTCAGCTTCTTTGGCATTCTGTGCACAGTCCAGCATCTCTGCCGCCATCGTCAGCGCCACATTGCCTTCTCCGATCAGGTCTTCCAGAAAAACGCCCTGTCCGGCGTAGAGCTTTGCGATCTCCGCCACCTGCGGCAGAAAGATTTCGATCATCCGGTGCTTTGCGTCCGCATCGCCCGCCATAGCGGATAAAAGGACCGCTTCTTTCACACCATCCGTCACATCCGCACCAGCCTGCACTGCCTTTAAATATTCTTCCAGATAGTCGATTTCTTCCTGTGTCATATAGTCAAAGGGATCTGCAGGCTGCCCGATGCCGATCTTTTTATTTTTGAGATAGGCAAAAATCATCTCCAGCTGCGGCTCTCCCAGATTCAGCTTTGCCTTGTCAAAGGCCTCTGTAACCTGTTCCTCCGAAAGCATATTTCCCTGCTCCTTTGCAAGCGCTGAAAGCTCTTCCAGTGTTTTTGCAAAAATTTGTTCTTCCCTCATAATTTTCCTCACAAATTTTATAATTTCTCATGCCTGCCCGGACAGCGCCAGCGGATACCGCCGTTTCGCTGCAAAGCCTGCACGCCTTACTTTACATGCTCGTGCGTAAACAGATGATACTGACAATATTCGTAGTTGCCGTTACACTTGGAGCAGAAACGGAATTCCAGATCGTCTCCGTCCAGCTCCGTTCTGCCGCAGATCGCGCATTTGTGCCGCGTAATCCCTTTCGTCTGCCCTGCCGACCGCATCTTCTGATGAAATTCCTGCTGCCGCTTGATCTGCCCCACTGACAGATGCATCTTTCCTTTCGAGCGCAGGAAAAATACCAGGAAGTTCAACAGCGAGAAAATCACCACAATCCAGGTTGCGATACCGCCCTGAATGCAGTTTACCAGCAAAATGATGCCGTAAACAATACCGAGCCATTTGACCTTGATCGGAAAAATAAACATCAGCAGCACCTGCACGTCCGGGATGCTGGCCGCACATGCCAGGAAAATGGACATGTTGATATAATAGGTGGAAAACTGTCCAAAATATACTGCATTGCCGTTGTTTAACAGGTACAATCCTGTATACATCGTCGGCTGCGCACCCATCAGCACGCTGTAACCGCACAGGACGAAGGCGCCGAGGATCGTAAACAACAGACCGGAGAACAGATATACATTATATTTATATGTTCCCCAGATGCGCTCCAACAGACCGCCCAGCGAATAATACAGATACAGCGTGATCAGCACAAAGAAAATATTCGAGCTATCCGGCGGAATCAGGATCCAGGTGACCAGTCTCCAGACCTGTCCTTTTAACACGAGGAACGGGTCGAGCATCAGATACTGATACCCTGCGGGCACCAGATACTGCATCAGGTAACCGATTCCGTAACAAATAATCAGATAAAGCGTAAGATTCGGAATGGCATATTTTTCCAGCTTCCGTCTCAGTCCATTATGTTGATTCATAGGATAATGTTCCTTTCCTTCTATTAATAGCAAACGCATTTTTTCGCGCCGCCGTTTCGGGTTTTCCATAAAAATTTATGAAAGACTGTGTTTATGATATCATTCCAACAAAAAAAAGGCAACGATGTGCCTTTTTATTTTATCGTTTTTATAATTCTTTAAGAAATCAAAAATTTCCCACTTTATACAAATTTTAGCAAATTTTTAGCAAATCACCGATTGAAACCTGAAAAATCCTGTCGTATAATGATTCAGACTCAAAATAGAAGAACTATCACACATTTAATAGGAAGAAAGTGACAATCGCTTATGAATCAAATGCAATATACCCTCGGAATCGACATCGGTTCCACCACAGTTAAAATCGCCATTCTGGACGAAAATCACCAGATTCTGTTCTCCGATTATAAACGGCATTTTGCCAACATTCAGGAGACACTTTCTGACCTTCTGAAAGATGCCTATACAAAACTCGGCAATATCACCCTGCATCCGATGATCACCGGCTCCGGCGGTCTGACCCTTGCAAACTATCTGCAGGTTCCTTTTGTGCAGGAGGTTATCGCTGTATCGACGTCCCTGCAGGAGCTGGCACCCAAAACAGATGTTGCCATCGAACTTGGCGGAGAGGACGCCAAGATTATTTATTTCGAAAACGGGAATGTTGAGCAGCGTATGAACGGCATCTGCGCCGGCGGTACCGGTTCCTTCATCGACCAGATGGCTTCCCTGCTGCAGACAGATGCTGCCGGCCTGAATGAATATGCAAAAAGCTACCGCTCCCTTTATACTATCGCGGCGCGCTGCGGCGTATTTGCAAAATCTGATATCCAGCCGTTAATCAATGACGGCGCGACCAAAGAAGACCTTTCTGCTTCCATTTTCCAGGCAGTTGTCAATCAGACCATCAGCGGCCTTGCCTGCGGTAAGCCCATCCGCGGACATGTCGCATTTCTCGGCGGTCCGCTGCACTTTTTATCCGAACTGAAAAAAGCCTTCATCCGCACGCTGAACCTGGATGACGAACACATCATCGACACGGCCAATTCCCACCTTTTCGCCGCCATCGGTTCCGCCTTAAATGCAAAGGAGGACGTCTTTTACACGATGGAGGAAATGGTCAACAAGCTTTCCTCCGGCATCAAGATGGAATTTGAAGTAGAACGTATGGAGCCGTTGTTTGCCTCCCAGGAAGAATATGACGCCTTCTGCAAACGTCATGACAGCCACTGCGTCAAAACCGCGCCGCTCGAAACCTATACCGGTAACTGCTATCTGGGTATCGATGCAGGTTCCACAACGACAAAAGCGGCCCTCGTCGGAGAGGACGGCTCTTTGCTGTACTCTTTTTATTCCAACAACAACGGCAGTCCGTTAAAAACCGCCATCGGTGCGATCCAGGATATCTATAAAAAACTGCCCGCCGGTGCCAAAATTGTCCGTTCCTGTTCTACCGGCTATGGTGAAGCCCTGATGAAAGCCGCATTCTTGCTGGATGACGGTGAGGTTGAGACGGTTGCGCATTATTACGCTGCTGCTTTCTTTGATCCGAAGGTAGACTGTATCCTCGATATCGGCGGTCAGGATATGAAATGTATCAAGATCAAAAATCAGACCGTAGACAGCGTACAGTTAAACGAGGCATGTTCCTCCGGCTGCGGCTCCTTTATCGAGACGTTTGCAAAATCCTTAAACTACAGCGTTCAGGACTTCGCCAAGGCTGCGCTGTTTGCAGAACACCCCATCGATCTGGGTACGCGCTGTACCGTATTTATGAACTCCAAGGTAAAACAGGCGCAGAAGGAAGGCGCTTCCGTTTCCGATATTTCCGCCGGACTGGCTTATTCCGTTATCAAAAACGCGTTATTTAAAGTCATCAAGGTGTCCGATGCTTCCGAGCTGGGCAGTCAGATCGTCGTTCAGGGCGGTACCTTCTATAACGATGCCGTACTGCGCAGCTTCGAAAAGATCGCAGGCTGTGAGGCGATCCGTCCCGACATCGCCGGCATCATGGGCGCATTCGGCGCAGCTTTAATAGCTCGCGAGCATTACACGGACGGCTATCAGACCTCCATGCTTTCGATTGACGCGATCAATTCCCTGGAATTCGATACCAGCATGGCAAAATGTAAAGGCTGCACCAACAACTGTCGTCTGACAATCAACCGTTTCTCCGGCGGCCGTCAGTATATCTCCAGCAACCGCTGCGAGCGTGGCCTTGGCAAGCAGAAAAACCCGAACCAGGTACCGAACTTATTCGACTACAAATTAAAACGGCTGTTTTCCTACGAACCTCTGACCGCTGACCAGGCGCCCAGAGGACCGGTCGGCATCCCGCGCGTTTTAAATATGTATGAAAACTATCCGTTCTGGTTTACATTTTTTACAAAACTGGGCTATCAGGTCATCCTGTCCCCCGCTTCCAACCACAACATTTATTCACTGGGCATCGAATCCATTCCCAGCGAATCCGAATGTTACCCGGCAAAGCTTGCCCACGGTCATGTGACCTGGCTGATCAAACAGGGCGTTCCGTTCATCTTCTACCCGGCGCTGTTCTATGAAAGAAACGAGACCCCGGATGCCAACAACCACTACAACTGCCCGATCGTTACATCCTATTCGGAAAATATCAAGAACAATGTGGAGGAAATTGGCCGCGGGGAAGTGAAATTTAGAAATCCCTTCATGGCGTTTTCTTCCCTTGAAGTCGCTACCGAGGCGCTGATCAAGGAGTTTTCTGACATTCCTGCAGCAGAGGTCACTGCCGCAGCCCGTGCAGGCTGGGATGAAATGACAGCTGCCCGGGACGATATGCGCAAAAAAGGCGAAGAGGTCCTGGCGTGGATGGAGGCAAACCACAAACGCGGCATCGTGCTGGCAGGCCGTCCCTACCATGTCGATCCTGAAATCAACCACGGTATCCCGGAACTGATTACTTCCTACGGGCTGGCTGTCCTGACGGAGGATTCCGTTTCTCACCTCGGTCACCCGGACCGTCCGCTGATCGTTTCCGACCAGTGGATGTATCACTCCCGCCTGTATGCGGCGGCAGCCTATGTCCGGACAAGGGACGATCTGGATCTGATCCAGCTCAACTCCTTTGGCTGCGGTCTGGACGCTGTCACCACCGATCAGGTCAACGACATTCTCTCCGGCTCCGGCAAGATTTATACCTGTTTAAAGATCGACGAAGTCAACAACCTCGGTGCGGCAAGAATCCGTGTCCGCTCCCTGCTTTCTGCAATCCGTGTCCGCGAAAAGAAGCATCAGGAACGCAAGATCATGCCGACCAACTTAAACCGCGTCATCTTTACAGAAGAAATGCGCAAAGACTACACGATCCTCTGTCCGCAGATGTCCCCGATCCATTTCGATCTGCTGGAACCCGCTTTCCGGTCCTGCGGCTATAATTTCGAAGTATTAGATAATGATAATCGTCATTCCGTTGACATTGGCTTAAAATACGTCAACAACGACGCCTGCTATCCGTCCCTGTGTGTTGTCGGCCAGATCATGGATGCCCTGCTTTCCGGTAAATATGACCTGCACAAGGTTGCGGTTGTTATCACCCAAACCGGCGGCGGCTGCCGTGCAACCAACTACATCGGTTTCATCCGCCGTGCATTGGAAAAAGCCGGTATGGAATACATTCCGGTCGTTTCCATCAACATGGGCGGCATTGAGACAAACCCCGGATTTAAACTGGATGCAAACCTTCTGACCCGTGCGGCCTTCGGTGCAATCTTCGGCGATATTTTCATGCGCTGTGTTTATCATATGCGCCCCTACGAAAAAGAGCCCGGCTCCGTCAACGCGGTTCATCAGAAGTGGATAAAAAAGTGCCAGAATTTCCTGTCTACGAAAAAGCTTCCGAACTACTTCACCTTCCGCAAAATGTGCCGTGAAATAGTTGAAGACTTTGACCGTATCCCGATCACAGATGAGAAAAAGCCCCGTGTCGGCATTGTCGGCGAGATCCTGGTTAAATTTGCCCCGGCAGCAAACAACCATCTGGTAGAACTGCTGGAATCGGAAGGCGCTGAAGCCGTTGTACCTGATCTGCTGGACTTCATGCTGTACTGCTTCTACAACCAGATTTACAAGGCAGAGCATCTCGGCACGAAAAAATCGACCGCCAAAATCGCTAAGATGGGGATCTGGGCAGTCGAAAAAATCCGCGGTGCGGCAACCGATGCGCTCAAAAAGAGTAAAAACTTCACGCCGCCATCTTCTATTTATGATCTGGTGTCCTACGCAGAGCCCATCGTATCCATCGGCAACCAGACCGGTGAAGGATGGTTTTTAACCGGCGAAATGGTCGAGCTGATCCACGAGGGTGTCAATAATATCGTTTGCACCCAGCCCTTTGGCTGCCTGCCCAACCACGTTGTCGGCAAGGGTGTCATCAAAGAGCTTCGCCGCCGCTACCCGCAGTCCAACGTCGTTGCTATCGACTATGACCCCGGTGCCAGCGAAGTAAACCAGTTGAACCGTATCAAACTGATGCTCTCTACCGCGCAGAAAAACCTAAAAAAAGAACAGAACCTACGATAATAAAATACCGGGCTTCTAATGTTTTGAACGCATTGGAAGCCCGGTATTTTTATCCTTTCCGCATCTGCCTCCGATAAGCGCTCGGTGTCAGATTCATATGACGTTTGAAGAATTTACAGAAATAAAACTGATCGGAAAAATGCAGGATCTCAGCGATCTCTGCGATGCTGTAATCCTCGGACAGGAGCATTCTGCAGGCCTGCCCTGCGACAAGCCGTTCCAGATATTCACCCGGAGAAATCCCGGTTTCTGCACGGAACCGGCGTGTGAGTGTGCTTTCCGAAACATGGAGCTGTTGTGCCAGCGTCCGCACATGTGTCGCTACACTGACCGGATTCTGCGCGAGCTCAAACATCTGTCCGATTAAGGGGGAGTGCTCTTTTAACTCCTCCCCATCCAACTTTGCCTGCTCCAAAAATCCCGCAAGGGTTTCCCAAAGCATTCCCTGCAGCCGGATCGCATCCGTCATGGTTTCACTCTGATACAGTCCCTTGACCCTCTCAATTTCCCCTGTCTGTTCTTTTCGCTCATACAGCTGCCGGACCCCATACAATAAATCTGTTCCATCGCTGCAAAGTACATTCAGATGAAAAAAAAGCTGTTCCATTGAAGACTCACAGAAATATCCAAAGGTCATGCCTGCCGGAACCAGCCAGACGCTCCCTTTTTTCAGGACAATTCTCTGACCGTTTACGGTCAGGATGCCCTCCCCGTCAACGATGTAATAAATGCGGGAAAACGGAGAACATACCTTCGGTTCCTTCCAGTCCTGCCCGACAATGGCATGTCCTGCATATATAATATTCAGCTCCAGATTTTTCCATATCCGGATCGCATTTTGATTCTGTGTGATCTGCAAGTTTTTCAGTCCTTTTCTATCTTTTTATCTTTTGTCCGAGCTGCGTGAATATTCCATATTTTTACATTCTTTTGCCATGTTCCTATTGCCCGGTATTTCTTACAATAATGCCATAAGGATTCGTACTTTACAACACTTTTTGAAACGGAGGATTCTGCCATGAGCAGCTACAAAACACTTCCTACCCCCGGCGATACCGCATGGTTTACCCATGATCGCTTCGGCATGTTCATTCATTTCGGCTTATACGCCATGCCCGCGCGCCACGAATGGGTCAAAAATTACGAAGAAATCCCGGAAGATCACTACGATCTCTATTTTAAACACTTTAATCCGGATCTGTACGACCCGAAGGAATGGGCAAGACAGGCAAAAGCGGCAGGCATGAAATATGTCGTCATGACAACAAAACACCATGAGGGCTTCTGCCTTTTTGACACCAAATACACCGATTACAAGTCCACCAACACCCTCTGCGGCAAAGACCTGATCCGCGAATATGTGGACGCGTTCCGTGCAGAAGGGCTCCATATCGGTTTTTATTACTCCCTGATCGACTGGCACCATCCGGAATTCCCGATTGATCCCTTACATCCCCGCAGAGATGATCCGGACGCTTACGAGCAGAGCAAAGGCCGCGACATAAAAAAATATGCGCAGTACATGCGGGATCAGGTGACCGAGCTTTTAACCAACTACGGTAAGATTGACATCCTTTGGTTTGACTTCTCTTATTCCCAGAACAACGGAACCGGCGATAAAGCATGGCAGAAAGGCAAAGGTAAGGACGACTGGGAGGCAGAAAAGCTGATCGCAACTGCACGCGCCCTGCAGCCCCATATCATCATCGACAACCGCACAGAAATTGATCAGGATCTCTGGACACCCGAACAGTACGAGCCCGACCAGTGGGTACGCGACAAAAAAACCGGCGAGCTCGTTACCTGGGAAGCCTGCCACACCTTTTCCGGCTCCTGGGGATATTTCAGAGACGAACAGACCTGGAAATCTCCCGAAATGCTCATCCGCCTGCTCGTCAACACCGTTTCCCGCGGCGGCAACCTGCTGATGAACGTCGGCCCCACCTCCAGAGGCTATCTGGATTACCGCGCGGAAGAAGCCCTGAAGGTATTCGCTGACTGGATGAAATACAACAGCCGCTCGATTTATGGCTGCACGATGGCAGAACCAGAATTTAAAGAACCCAGAGATTGCCGCCTGACCCAGAGTGAAGACGGCAAACGTCTCTATCTGCATCTGTTCGCTTATCCCTTCGGCTATCTGCGCGTTCCCGGTCTTGGCGGCAAGGTGGAATACGCACAGTTTTTGCATGACGGCAGCGAAGTCCGCTTCACCGACGGCACGGACTGCTTCTTCTTAACAGATGACCCGGAGGCTGCAAAGGATCTGGTCTTCTATGTTCCCAACGTAAAGCCCCATACCCTCGTTCCGGTTATTGAGATTTTCTTAAAAGACTGAGTTGGTTTTTTTTCGAATCTGTAGTACAATAAACAGGCTGATAGATCTTTTTCTGTCAGCCTATTTTCAGTTCCTGACAACAGTTTTTTTATCCGCTGACGCTTTTTCAAGCCGTCTGCAGAACGGAGTGTATCATGAAAAACTTCAAAGCCCGCCTGGCGGGAATCCTGGCATGTCTGCTTCTTTTTATCGTTCCGCTGCAGGCAGATGCCGGATGGAACGCTTCCCCGCTTCCTGCCGCCTCCATCAACACAGTGTTCGGGGATTCCACCTACTTAAATCCGGAATGGATGACGAAAAAGGTGACCATCACCTGGAACGGAAACACCTGGATGACCGGAATGGATGCGTTTAAGGATATGCCGGTTCGTCTGACCAACAATAACGGCGCGATCGACTGCACCTTTTTAAACACGGCGGTTTTCCAGTCCTACTTTTCCGCAATCAACGCGTCTATCGCCTCCATGACGACGACCGCAGCGGTTCCGGTATTCGATAACGGCGCCGGAAGCTATATCCGTATAAGCGGTACTCAGCACATGGAAGCAGTCTCCTCGATGCCCGACTGGCTCGCCCAGATGCTCCATAACCTGATTCTGACCGGGCAGTGCACCGATATCACGCTGGAATTAAACGATTCCATGATGACACAGGTACTGGACAGTGGAACGGTTTCCACCAGCTCTGACTTTGTTCTGGCAGGCACCTGCACGACCAGCTTTCAAACGAGCGGGGCAAACCGCAGCAATAACATCGTTGTGGGTGCGTCCCGGTTAAATAATCTGATTGTCCTGCCCGGCCAGACCGTTTCTGTCAGCGACACGATTCTGCCCAGGACCCGTGCAAACGGCTATAAAGAAGCCGGTGTCTATGTAAACGGTGCCCATACAAGCGGTCTTGGCGGCGGTGTCTGCCAGATCTCCTCTACCGTTTACAATGCGGTAAAAAATGCCGGTCTTACCGTCGTACAGCGCAATCCGCACAGCATGCCGGTAAGCTATCTTCCCAAAGGTCTTGACGCCGCAATCGCTGCAGGCTCCAAGGATCTCAAATTCCGCAACGACTACACGACGCCGGTTGTCCTGTATACCGATACCTCCAACAAGCACCTGACCGTCAACGTCCTTGTCTGGAATCAGGAGCTTGCCGGACGCAGCTTTAAGCTGTGGGCAAAGCAGACCGGAGCACTAAGCGCCGACACTTACTTTACGACCTATCAGGACGGCAAAGAAGTCAGCACGCAGTTTGTCGGTACCTCCCGCTATAATCCCTACCGCGAAGCGGTAAGCAACGACTAAGCAGCTGATATAAACAGCCGGGCGTTTCCAAAAAGCGTCCGGCTGTTTATATCGCAGCGACCGTACTGACGCCAGCACGCCTAGATAATGATACACACCATTCCGCCCGTCGAATCGTTGACGATCTTTTGCATCGTATCCTGCAGCTTTTCCTGGCTTTCTTCCCCGATCATAGAAATCTTTGTACGAATACCATCGTTGACCAGCTGCTCCACAGTTTTTCCGAAAATATTCGTTTCCCAGATGCCGTCCTGTTTTCCCGTCTCATCGATATAACCGATCAGGTCTTTCGCCTGCTGCTCTGTCCCGACGATCGGGGCGATTTCCGTCACAACCGTTGCGCGGATAAAGTGTAAAGACGGACTTTCTGCACGGATTTTCACTCCGAACTTGTTTCCATGCCGGATGACCTCCGGCTGCTCCAGATGGATTTCCTCCCGGCACGGCAGCACCACTCCATATCCCTTTGTATGCACCGCCTCCATCGCAGACGCAACGCGGTCGTATTCCTGTTTTCTGCCGGAAAGCACGCGCAGTGTGTGCAGAAGCTCCTGCGCATTCTCAATTTTTTCCCCCGCATATTCACTGAGCATTTCATAATAATAGCGTTCTTCGACGTCTAAAAGCACCCGCACGCAGCCATCCGCGAGATCAATCCGTTCCGTCATACATCTGCGGACATACTCCGAGGAAAGGACGATCGGATGCTCCGCCACGTCGCGGATCGTGCGAATTTTCCCGGTCAGCTCCCGAATTTTTTCGATCAGCCCGGTCTTTAACGGATGGGAAAGCGGAAGCATTTCGACCCATTTCGGCATGTAAAACTCCACGCGGCTGACCGGAAATTCATAGAGAATCTGCTCCATGATCTGCCGGATATCCTCTTCCGAAAGCTGCGCACAGTTGACCGGCATCGCAGCGACGCTATGCTGTTTTTCAATCCGCTCTGCCGCCTCCCGTGCGGTACGGCTTGACGGATGCGAGGAATTGACGAGCACCAGAAACGGCTTATGCAGCTTTTTTAATTCCGAAATCGCCTGATTTTCCGCATCCAGATAGGTTTCCTGCGGCAGATCAGAAAAGCTTCCGTCCGTCGTCACAACGACGCCGATCGTCGAATGGTCGGTGATAACTTTTCTTGTGCCCAGCTCTGCAGCCTGCGTAAAGGGAATCTCGTGATCGTACCACGGCGTTTTAACCAGCCGCTCTGCACCGTCCTCCAGATGACCTGCAGCGCCCTCGACCATAAAGCCTACGCAGTCCACCAGACGAACGCGGATCGTAACCTCTCCCGCAAGCTTTAACTCTACCGCCTCCTGCGGGATAAATTTCGGCTCCGTCGTCGTGATCGTCCGTCCGCCCGCGCTCTGGGGCAGCTCATCCTGTGCCCGCGTTTTCTGCGCTGCATCTTCCATATAAGGAAGCACTGCAACATCCATAAACCGTTTAATAAAAGTCGATTTCCCGGTACGCACCGGTCCTACCACTCCTATGTAAATCTCCCCGCCTGTCCGCTTTTGCATATCGCGGTATAGATTTTGTGTATCCAAATGATCCGACTGCAGATTTTCCATATAAAAAATCCCCTTCCGTCTGTGCTGTTACATGATATGCACCGGAAGGGGATTTCATTCATTTCCTTTTTTAATTATCAGAACGCCAAAACAGTCAGTTTTACGCCATTACGATCTTCTTAAAGCTCTTTTTGCCGCGCTTTAAGGTGATGCCTTCGCCCTGCAGATCTTCTCCCGCGTACTGGGTCTTTACGTCTGTTACCTTTTCGCCGTTTACAGATACGCCGCCCTGTTCTACGCTGCGGCGTGCTTCGGAACGGGATGCGGACAGACCGGATTTTACCAGCAGTCCTAAAATATCGATGCTGCCGTCCTGTAAATCTGCCTCCGTCAGTGTTGTGGTCGGGATATCTGCGTCTGCGCCGCCTGCAAACAGTGCCTTTGCACCGGCTTCTGCCTTGTCAGCCTCTTCCTTACCGTGTACCAGCTCGGTCAGCTCGTGGGCCAGGATTTCCTTTGCAGTGTTTAACTGGCTGCCTTCCCAATGCTCCATCTCCAGGATCTGCTCGATCGGCAGGAAGGTCAGCATCTTTAAGCATTTCATAACATCTGCATCGGAAACGTTTCTCCAGTACTGGTAGAACTCGAACGGGGAGGTTTTATTGGGATCCAGCCATACTGCACCCTTCTGGGTCTTGCCCATCTTCTTGCCCTCGGAGTTTAACAGCAGGGTAATGGTCATCGCATATGCGTCTTTTCCGAGCTTTCTGCGGATCAGCTCCGTGCCGCCCAGCATATTCGACCACTGGTCGTCGCCGCCGAACTGCATGTTACAGCCATATTTCTGGTACAGCATGTAGAAGTCGTAGCTCTGCATGATCATGTAGTTGAATTCCAGGAAGCTCAGTCCCTTTGCCATACGCTGTTTATAGCACTCTGCACGCAGCATGTTGTTAACGGAAAAGCATGCGCCGACCTCTCTGAGCAGCTCTACATAATTCAGCTTCAGAAGCCAATCCGCATTATTGACCATCAGTGCTTTTCCATCGGAAAAATCGATAAAACGGCTCATCTGCTGTTTGAAGCAATCACAGTTATGCTGGATCGTTTCCGGGGTCAGCATCTGGCGCAGATCACTTCTGCCGGACGGATCACCGACCATGCCGGTACCGCCGCCGATTAAGGCGATCGGCTTGTTGCCTGCCATCTGCATCCGCTTCATCAGGCACAGCGCCATGAAATGACCGACATGCAGGCTGTCTGCAGTAGGGTCAAAGCCGATATAAAAGGTCGCCTTACCGTTGTTGATTAACTCCTTGATTTCTTCTTCGTCTGTCAGCTGCGCCAGAAGTCCTCTGGCTTTGAGTTCGTCAAATACTGTCATTTTCGTGTTCCTCCTGCTTTGTAATACGATTGAAACAAGAATCCTGCTTTGCAGGATTCTTAAGCCTGCGGCGGGTCGCGTAAGCGACATATTTCCATTCCGCCGCAGTGCAATCCTCGCAGAGCGTTTTTATCGTATAGAAGCGAAGCTTCTTATACGATAAAAAAGGCCCTCATCCTGTAAAAGGACGAGGGCCAACGCTTCGTGTTACCACCTTTTTTCACAGACAGCTCACACTGCCTGCCTCATGAAGTACGGCTCCGAATATGCTTCTGATACAGATTCAAAGCGATACCCCTGCCTGATAACGGCTGCATGCGCCGCTGCAGCCTACTCCGTAACAACCGTTTTGGTGCAGAACTCCGGGATGTATTCGGACTGTCATTCCCTGCGCCTCTCATCAGCCGGCTGCTTTCTGTAGGTTCCGTCTCAGTCTTACTCTTTCCCATCTCAGTCTTTTTTGTTATAACAACAGAGGATTTTTCTGTCGTTTGCTTCATTGGTTCGGATTGTAGCACAGTTTCTTTCCGGCTGTCAAGCCCCTGTTCCGAAATTTCTGGAATCACCCCTCCGACGTTCCATCCACCAGCGTATCGAAGACGAAGCTGTGTCCGTAATCCTCTGAGCGGTACCGCGCCAGATGTAGGCTGTCGCCGCCGTCATAATCTCCGTCCGCGCCCTGTCCGCACAGCACATAGATCACGCCGTCTTTTTCATAAGGCATCTTGGGATAATCATAGGGTGCGACGATATTTCCAATGCTGTCCGTATAGGTTTTGTGGGCAAATTCTACCTGTTCGTAATGCTTTCCGCCGTCTTCCGTCACATATAACACCGCGGCATCCCCACCGTTGTGGGAAAGCGTCGCAAAGCCAAACATTTCATCGAGAAATGTAAATTCTACGCTGCCGCCCATCTGTCCGCCGAAGGGATCGCTGCTGACTACCTGCCAATGCGCCCCGCCGTCCGTGCTTTTAATCAGACCATAAAACCGACTGCCCAGCGCCGCATCCTCGACGATCATCTGATATCGGATCTTCGTGCCCTCTACAAAAGCCTCTGCCTCGCTCTCGCTGTGCAGCCAACCGGCATCCGCACCTTCGTCCCAGCTCTCTTCGTCGTTACTCTGGCTGCCTGTGCCGGCATCCGTATCCTCTGCATCCACACCAAATGCCGCATCAAAGGAGCTGTCCGGATTTTCTGCCCAGATCGCCTGTCCAATATCCTCTACTCCTCCGGCGTCAGACCAGTCTCTGTCGCCGTCTACATCTTCCTGTCTGGAAAGAATAATCGGTTCTTCATCCAAATCAGCCTTGCAAATCGTCATACTTCCGCTGCCGATCAATCCGCTGTCTCCCCAGACGCAGTCTTTATTCAGCACGACAAAGTAATCCGCCTGCGTTCCGTCTTTCAGAATCATTCCGATCGTACCATAGCGTTCACATTCCGGCTCTCCGTACCAGGAGGTCACCGTTTTCCCGGAAAGTCTGACCCAGGCGTCCTTTACCGCATCCTGACCGCCGACGCTGAGGGTCCATGTCTGTCCATCTGCGTCCGTTTCTTCCCAAATACCGTGCATCGTGCTGAGGGGATCCACATAGGCGATATCGTCCATGCTGCGGCTGCCATAGGTCGCAAGATACGCCGCCGGGTTGCCGTCCGCATCGGTTCCGTACAGCGCGCAGGCATCCTCTTGCAGCCAGCGGCTGTTTACCTTGCTGTCTGCTGTAAAAGGCAGAAGCTCTTTTTGATACCGGAAAAGCCCTTTATATGGGCGGTTTAACATCAACTGTCCGGTTTCTTCGTCTTTTTCCAGGATCACCTGATAATTTCCGGCAGGGGAGCGCAGCACCTGAACCTGTCCGGCCTCAGACAGTCCGCTGCAGACAACGACTCCGATGCCTGCAACGATAACGCACCCTATCGCCGTTATTTTCTTTTTGCCCGACGCCGGAAGCTGACAGAGCACCGCAAGCACCGTAAAAACCACTGCCCCGGTCAATACTGCCGTCTGCATCCAAGGATACATCCACTGATAGCCTCTCGGCAGGATGATTTTTTCATATCCATATTCTACGATGAGGCAGGCAATGGCTGCCAGAGCAGCACACACGGTTCCTGCCAGCCAAAACCCGCGGTTTTTATTCTGTTTCATAAATAAAATCCTTTCGTTTGCCATAGGCGGAAACCCACTACCTTTAGGTGGTGGGAGGAGCCTTGTAAATCTTTAATCGTTAACCCTG